>ERZ827168.256-NODE-256-length-92109-cov-10.860973_pt1 | contig 92109 bp, 81 predicted proteins | sample MGYA00519868_ERZ827168 | MGnify/ENA primary metagenome ERZ827168 (study PRJEB31778, sample SAMEA3449271) | human gut metagenome | biome: human gut; feature: human-associated habitat; material: faeces | place: United Kingdom | collected 2010/2012 ... | reverse complement strand
AGCGACGTTGCCGAAGCGGTCGCAAAGCAGACCGTAATAAGGTAACGCGATGGACGGCAAGCGTAAAGACATACTCTCACTTGCTCCGGTAACCGCACCGCTACTCGTGGCGCTCGTACTGATACTTCTGTCGCTTTCGGGGAAGCTGCTTGAAGGCAGACGGTCAGACGACAATATTTTTCTCCTGATTTCGGTCATACAACTCATCGTTTTCATATTCCCATGCGTTTTGTACTATTTCATAAAAGGCAGAAAGCTGAGCACACCGATGTTCGTTTCGGCAGTGAAGCCGGGGCAGTTTCTGTTCCTGCTTTTCGCATTTCTCGCAATGATAACGGGGACGATCCTCATCAAATTCTTCTATTTCACCGAAACGGGCGCCGCTCCCACCGATGTCAACTTCTTCATTTCGGGAGTACAGAACGCCGAAAACACGAGTATGCTTGAAATAATAGTCGCATTCGTGCTTGTTCCCGCAGTGTGCGAGGAATTGTTCTTCCGCGGCATAATTCTTTCGGAATACCGTGCGTTCGGTTCGTTTTCGGCTGTGCTTTTCTCGGCGATATGCTTTTCCATGGCACATTTCTCGTTTTCGGCACTCCCGATATATTTCTTCAACGGACTCATTCTCGGAACCGCAGCGATCGCCTGCCGGTCGGTATTCGCGCCGATCCTCATACATATCGGCAGTAATCTTCTGAGTATATACGCAAGCGATCTCTTCCTCCGTGTAACGGTTCAGAAATGCGGCGTATTCTTCGTGTTTTTCGTGCTTACCGTCGCTTTTCTGCTGTCGGTGATACTGATGCTGTCCCGTGCCGAAAGTATTTTCTGGAACCGCAGCGCAAACCCGCCCGAAAGTGAGCTTCCGCCTCGAAGTGCCGGAACACTGAAGACCGTATTTCTCTCACCCGCATTTTTCGTGCTGGTGTTCGTATTCGTGATAATCACAATTCTTGTATAAAGGAGCAACGCAGGATGTCTTTGGACGACAACAACAAAAAGAATACCGGCGGCAATACCGAGGACATCTTTGCCATAATGGAAAAATACCGTGCCGACCAATCAAAATCCAAAACGGCGGCAGAACAGCCGCGTGAGCCGAAACCGGACGCGCCGGTGAAAAATCCCCTGCCCGAATCATACGCCGCAAAGCCCGGGACCGAACGCGACCTTCCGCAGACGACCACCCGGACACAGCCCGCAAAAAAGCCCGCCGCAAAGCACGCACCGGCAAGATACGCAAAAAAAAGCCGCTTTTCCATATCAGAGTCATTCAAAAAACTGACCTCATCCCTCTCCGCACTGTTTTCACGCAAAAACACTGCCGGAAAGCCCGAAAAAGCGACTCACGCACCCCGCCCGAAGGAAGAGCGGAAAGCTCCCGTCGAGGCACGCATAAACAACACCGCACTTAAAAACCATTTTTCCGACAACGCCTCAATCACCTCCGGCGTCAACGCCGTTTCCGGCGATACCTCGATGAATATCGCCGCACATCTCGCCGACACGGCTCCCGCAGCGCTGACGGACAGCGCGACAATCGGCATAATTCCTCCCGCAGACAGCACATCGTCCGGCAAAGAAAAGGCAAAGCGCGTTTTCGGAAAAATATGGTATGCGATGACTAATATGAGCTTCCTCGCAAAAGCGCTGCTCTATATCGGTTTAACCGATGAAATAGGCTGAACCATAGGGTGAAACTATGACTGGCGGCAGGAAACGGGGATTTGACCTTTACGGTCTCTGCCCGTATAATACAGTCACCGGATCGGAAAACGATCATCCAAAACGAAACAGGAGGATTTGAACATGCTGTTTCATCCGGGCGGGAGCAGAAGCCGAATGTGCTGAGCGCCGAACCCCGCCGCCAAACATCATTTTGATATCATAAAGGAGATTGCATCATATGAATCGCATTGCTAAGAACATTGTTACGCTGGCCGCGACGGCCGCGCTCGCCCTGACCTCTGCCGCCGCGCTGGCGGCCGCCCCGCTCCAGCTCGGTGTGCCGGACGACGGCACGAACCTCTCCCGCGGTATCAAGCTGCTGGAAGCCGCAGGCTTCATCGAGGTTGATCCGGCGGCGGGCTACACCCCGGAAATCAAGGACATCACCAAGTACCTCTACAACGTGGAGGTGACCCCGATTGCGGCGAACACGCTGCCCTCCACGCTGGGCGATTTCGCCGCCTCCACCATCAACGGCACCTACGCCGTGCCCTACGGCCTGATCCCCTCGCGCGACGCGCTGCTCATCGAGAAGCAGGACGAGAACGGCGAAAACCCGTATGTGAACGTGGTCGTCGCCCGCACCGCGGACAAGGACAACGAGGTTTACAAGAAGGTCGTCGAGGCTTATCAGACCCAGCTTGTCGCGGAGTTCCTGCTGGTCAATTACCACGAGACGTTCTTCCCGGCCTTCCCGTATGACGAAGGCGCGACGTTTGCCGTGACCGAGGACAACGTTTCCGAGATTTCCGGCTACAAGTCTTCCAAAGAGGGCAAGACCGTCGTGAAGATCGGCGTGTGCGGCGGCGTGAACAACAACGAGCAGTGGATCGCGACCCAGAAGGTGCTCGACGACGAGGGCGCGAACATCTACATCGAGCTGGTGGAGTTCGACGCATACAACCTGCCCAACGAGGCGCTCAACAGCGGCGACATCGACCTGAACGCCTTCCAGCACAAGGCCTACCTCGCCAAGGACTGCGGCGCGAACGGCTATGATCTCACCGTCATCGGCGATACCCTGATCGCCCCGCTGTGCATCTACTCCGAGAAGTACGATTCCATCGACGCGATCAAGGAAGCGGCCGGCGCGAAGTAAGCAAAGGGCACCCTTTCAAGGGGCTGTCAAGCTAACAACACCGATATTTCGAGAGTAAAACTAAGTATTTTCGCCCGAAGGTTTCCAAAGGGCGACCGGAAAGCCCTTTGGTGGGGCGATGGGGCAAAGCCCCATATCCTCAAATGCTTAGACATCTGTTTCTTGAAATGTTCGGTTTAAGCCTGACAGCTCCCTTTTCCTGTTTATCATTGATAAAGCGAGGTATCCCCATGATTCAAATCGGGCACATGAACAAGGTGTTTCACCTCAAGAGCGGCGACGTGACCGCGCTGGACAACGTGACCCTCAACATCGAGGACGGCATGATTTACGGCGTGATCGGCTATTCCGGCGCGGGCAAATCGACGCTGGTGCGCTGCCTGAATCTGCTGGAAACGCCGGACGACGGCACGCTGAGCGTCGGCGATTCCGGCGTGATTACGCTCAGGGGCGGCAAGGCCTACGACGCGCAGGGCAGGAAGCTGACCGAAAGAAAGCTCGGCGCGATGCGGCGGGGCATCGGCATGATCTTCCAGCATTTCAACCTGCTGGATCGTTCGACCGTGTTTGAAAACATCGCCTATCCGCTGCGCTACACCGGCATGAAGAAGGCCGATATGGAGGCGCGCGTGTTTGAGCTGCTGGATCTGGTCGATCTGCGCGACAAGGCGGACGTGTACCCCTCCCAGCTTTCCGGCGGGCAGAAGCAGCGCGTCGCCATCGCCCGCGCGCTGGCGAACAAGCCGCGGGTGCTGCTCTCCGACGAGGCGACCAGCGCCCTCGATCCGGACGCGACGGAGGCCATTTTGAACCTGCTCCGCGATTTGAACCGCAAGCTCGGGCTGACCATCGTGCTCATCACGCACGAGATGGCGGTCATCAAATCCATCTGCCGGCGCGTGGCGGTGATGGAGAACGGGCGCGTCGTCGAGGAGGGCGACGTATACGACGTCTTCGCGCACCCGCGCGCGGCGATCACTCGCCGGTTCGTCGCCTCTGCGTCCGCGCTGAGCAAGGTGGATAAGCTCATCGAAGAGGGGAGCGCGCTGGTCAAACCCGCCGCCGACGAGAAGCTCGTCCGCCTGACCTTCCATAAGGACTGTGTGGGCGAGCACGTGATCTCCACCGTCTCCCGCGAATTCGGCGTGGACATCAACATTGTGCTGGCCAACGTCGAGGTGATCGAGGATAATCCGCTGGGCGGCATGGTCGCCCTGCTCGGCGGCGGGGAAAAGCAGGTGGCCGCCGCGCTCCATTACCTGAACGAAAACCATGTGTATACGGAGGTCATTGCCGATGGAAGCATTTGAAACGCTGATTGAGCGGATTGCGCCGAATCTGTACGCCTATCGGGATCGTTTTTTCACCAGCTTTGCGGCGACGTTTGAGATGTTCGGCAAGGCGGGGCTGATCGCGTTTGTCGTCGGCCTGTTCTTCGGCGTGCTGCTGGTGGTGACGCGCAAGGGCGGCGTGCGCGAGAATCTGCTCGTCTATCAGGTCGTGAACATCGTCATCAACGTGTTTCGCTCGATTCCGTTTATCATCCTGCTGATTTTCCTCATCCCGCTGACGCGCGCGGTGGTCGGCTCGGCCATCGGCGTGAAGGGCGCGATTCTGCCGCTGGTGTTCGGCACGGTGCCGTTTTACACGCGCCAGGTCGAGGTCGCGCTGGCCGGTGTGAACGAGGGCAAGGTCGAGGCCGCGCGCAGCATGGGTTCGGGTACGCTGGGGCTGATCTTCCGCGTGTATCTGCACGAAGCCGTGCCGGAGCTGATTCGTGTGACGACGGTGACGGCCATCAGCCTCATCGGCCTGACGACGATGGCCGGTGCGGTCGGCGCGGGCGGCATCGGCAGCTTTGCCATCAACTACGGCCAAAACCAGAACCATCAGGATATCGTCAACGTCTGCGTGGTGGTGCTGCTGATCGTCGTGTTCATTTTGCAGAGCCTGGGCAATGCGCTGGCGCGGCGCACGACGAATAGGGGACTGTTCAGGAAGGTGCATAAGTAAATTCCGCTTTTCGCGGCTCCTGCCCCCGGACACGCCCCGCAGGGCGGTTTGTCCGGGACGTGAAGCCCCCGTTCCCGGGTGCAGGGTGTCCCTGCTCGTTTTAAGGGGTGTGGGGGTCAAGGGGGCGAAGGGGGAAATCGAAATCCCCCTAAGCTCCCCTTGCCTGCGGAGCACGTCTTTGCATCGTCCGCAGACGAAGCTCTTCTCATCGGCGATAGCTATCTTTTATTGATGCTTTTGGGGAGAACGCGCTCCCCTAGGAACCCCATAACCCCCTTTGAAACGAGCAGGGCTTCGGCCCTGCACCCGGGGTTAAGACAACGGGGGCGTCTTCCCACATTTGTCCCGAACTGTCCAAAAATCATCCAAAATCAAAGCGGTGTCTGAAAACGGGACACCGCTTTTTTTCTGCCCGTGTTAAAAACCGCTTGACCTTGGTACAATAACACCATCAAAAGGAAATGCGCGGTACACAAAAGCCGGATGGGCAAAATGCTCCCGGCGGTACCGCCTGAATCATAAGGAGGTTTCGGTTATGTATTACAGCAGCGGCAATTATGAAGCGTTCTCTCATCCCAAGAAGCCGGAAGGCGTGGACAGCAAGTCCGCGTATATCATCGGCTCCGGCCTTGCGGCGCTGACCGCGGCCTGCTACCTCGTGCGTGACGGCCAGATGAAGGGCGAACACATCCACATCTTTGAAAAAGACCCGGTTGCGGGCGGCGCGTGCGACGGCCGCAAGATGGACGTCGGCTATGTGATGCGCGGCGGCCGTGAGATGGACAACCATTTCGAGGTCATGTGGGATCTGCTGCACGATATCCCGTCCCTCGAGCATGAGGGTCAGAGCGTGCTGGACGAATACTACTGGCTCAACAAGGAAGACCCGAATTCTTCCCTCTGCCGCGCGACCGTGAACCGCGGCGAGGACGCGCACACCGACGGCAAGTTCGCCATCAGCGACAAGGGCGCGATGGAGATCATGCGCCTGTTCTTTACGCCCGATGAGCAGCTTCAGGATAAGCGCATCACCGATTTCTTCGACGACGAGGTCTTCTCCTCCAACTTCTGGCTCTACTGGCGCACGATGTTCGCCTTTGAGAACTGGCACAGCGCGCTGGAGATGAAGCTCTACATCAAGCGCTACATCCATCACATCGGCGGCCTGCCGGACTTCAAGGCGCTGCGCTTCACGCGCTACAACCAGTATGAATCCATCATCCTGCCGATGACCAGCTACCTCAAGAGCCACGGCGTGCAGTTCTTCTACAACACCAAGGTTGTGGATGTGAAGTTTGACATCAACGGCGAGCGTAAGCAGGCGAGCAGCATCGTGGTGGAGAGCGACGGGCAGCAGGAGACCATCAACCTGACCGAAAACGACCTGCTGTTCATCACCAACGGCGGCTGCGTCGAGAACAGCTCCATCGGCAGCCAGAACGAGGCGGCCAAGTTCGATCCGGAGCTCAAGCCGGGCAACGGCTGGGATCTCTGGAAGCGGATCGCTGCGCAGGACCCGAGCTTCGGCCACCCGAACAAGTTCATCTACGACGCGGAGCAGACCAACTGGGAGAGCGCGACCATCACCACGCTGGACGAGAAGATTCCGCCGTATATCCAGAAGATCTGCAAGCGCGACCCGTTCACCGGCCACACCGTCACCGGCGGCATTGTCACCGTGAAGGATTCCAGCTGGCTGATGAGCTGGACGCTCAACCGTCAGCAGCAGTTCCACGATCAGCCGAAGAACCAGCTCTGCGTGTGGGTCTACGCGCTGTTCACCGATAAGCCGGGCGACTACGTGAAGAAGCCCATGCGCGACTGCACCGGCAAGGAAATCTGCATGGAGTGGCTGTATCACATCGGCGTGCCGGAGGATCAGATCGAGGAGCTGGCGGAGAACAGCGCCAACACTGTGCCGGTTATGATGCCGTACATCGACGCATTCTTCATGCCGCGCGCTAAGGGCGACCGCCCGGACATCGTGCCGAAGGGCGCTGTCAACTTCGCGTTCCTCGGTCAGTTCGCCGAGACGGCGCGCGACACCATCTTCACCACCGAGTATTCCATGCGCACCGGCATGGAGGCGGTTTACACCCTGCTGAACGTGGATCGCGGCGTGCCGGAGGTCTGGGGCAGCACCTATGACCTGCGCGACCTGATTAACGCCACCGTGCAGCTCCGCGACGGCAAGAAGATCACCGACATGGAGCTTCCGTTCATCGAGAAGATCGCGCTCAAGGAAGTGCTCAAGAAGATTCAGGGCACGGACATCGAGAAATTCCTCAAGGAATACAATGCCATTTAATGCGAGCAATCGCGTTGGCGCGGGGCTTAGCTCCGCGCCTTTTCGCGTGGCGGGAGAAAACGAGCGGGCGTGACCAAAAGATTTTTGACAAGCGATCGTTTCCTGCGTATAATAAGAATCATTGAGCAAGAAGTAAAGTCTGCATAAAACGCGGGCGCGCAATGCACGCCCCTACAGGTACAGCGGTATATCTTAGAACCTGAAATCATTTCGAATTTTGGGCCCGAAGGTTTCCAAAGGGCGAACGGAAAGCCCTTTGGTGGGGGCAAGGGGGCAAAGCCCCCTAAAGGAGGCTTTATGAAACTAGGCGTGATCGACGTGGGCGGAGGCTTCCGCGATATCTACGGCGCGGGCGTGTTTGACTGGTGCCTTGACCACGATGTTCATTTTGATTACTGTATCGGCATATCGGCGGGCAGCGCGAATCTGGCATCCTTTCTGGCCAAGCAGCGCGGGCGGAATTACACTTTCTATATGGATTATGTGTTCCGCAAGGAATACGCGAGTCTGGATAACTGGCTCAGAACCCGCAACTATGTCGATCTGGATTATGTGTTTACCACGCTGTCCGGCAGTAAGGGCGAAAACCCGATTGATTACGAGGCGCTGTCGCATAACCCCGCCGAGTTTTACGTCGGCGCGTGCGACGCGCGCACCGGTCAGTCCGTCTATTTCAGCAAGAGCTGCCTGAAAAAGGATCAGTATGACATCTTCAAGGGCTCGTGCGCCCTGCCGCTGTTCTGCAAGCCGTATGTCGTCGATGGAATCCCGTGTCTGGACGGCGGCATCTCTGACCCCGTGCCGGTGCTCAAGGCGTTTGAGGATGGCTGCGATAAGGTGGTGCTGATTCTGACGCGCCCGGTCGATCAAAAGCGCGAGCAGAAGAAGGATGTGATGCCCGCGCGCCTGCTGGCCAAGGCCTATCCGAAGGCCGCCGAACGGCTGCTGGATCGCTACCGCGCCTATAACGACGGCGTGGAAATCGCCAAGGAATACCAGAAGCTCGGCAAACTGCTCATCGTCGCGCCGGACGATATCTGCGGCCTGTCCACGCTCAGCAAGAGCCACGAGAAGCTGCAAATGATGTACGATAAGGGCATGCGGGACGCGGAGAAAATCGGAGAATTTTTGAAAGCGTAAATCGAAAGCGAATAGAGGATGAAAAAATCCGCCCGGTATCGTCGTGATACAGCCGGGCGGATTTTTTTGGGGGGGAGTGATCCGACAGACGCTTGTTACGTCTGTCAAGATCGAAAAATCGCAGGAAACGAAAGAACACGATGATGTCGACATCATCATCGTGTTAGTGCCGAGAGGCTAACAACCACAAAAGCCCTCGTCGTGCCCTTATTGTAGCATGATCCGCGCCGCGCGTCAAGGGCGGCGTTTTCTTTTATTTTGGATGCAAGAAAATGGCGTGTCCGTCCGTATAACAGGTGAAAGCGCTTTTGAAAAAACGGCCGGAGGTGAAAGCATGACAAAGAAACAATATGGAGATGAAGCGGAGCGGCTGGCACCGTCATTGCGGCGAATCGCCTATTCTATCGTCCGCAACGAGCACGATGCGCAGGATGCGGTGCAGCAGGCGCTGCTTTCCGTCTGGGCACGGCGGGAGAACGTTGATCTGGCGCGGCTTAAACCGTATTTAGCCCGCGCGGTGATCAACGCTTGCCGAGATATCCAGCGCGCGCGACAAAAGGCGATTCCGGTGGAGACTGTGCCAGAGAGCGGCTATGAGCCGCCGGACAGCGCGCTGTATGACGCGGTGGAGCGCCTGCCGGAGGAACTGCGTTTACCGTTGCTGCTGCATTATATGGAAGGGTATAAGCTGGCTGAAATTGCCGGGGCACTGGGGCAGAGCCTGCCGCAGTTGACCAGTCGGCTGTTTCGGGCAAGAAAGCTGCTCAGGCGGATGCTCGAGGAGGTGGAAGCATGAAACAATTCAAGATGCCCTCAAAGCGGGAATTTCAGGCGATGTATCCGCCGGGAAACGATGCGTTTGATTGCGCAGTTCGCGCAACCCTCGACGCGCTGCCGGAGAACAGCCCGAATAGAATGCGTGTAAAGCGAAAGATGTCCGTCGGGCTGGCGGCAGCGGTGATTCTGGTCTTGGCGCTGACCTGCGCGGCGGTTGCGGCGGGGCTGGGCGTTTTTGGAAGGCTGGCGGAGCAAACCGCCAACAAAGGCTATTCGGAATTGTATCGCGCGCTGGATGAAAAAAGCGTGAGCATGGATGAAACGCTGAATACGGGTGGACAAACGTTCCGGCTCAAGCAGGCGTATGCGGATGAAAACAGCCTGTTTGTGGCTTACGAGATGACGAATATGCGGCCTGTCGTCGATTATACATGGATGCCGACAACGGAAGAACTGGCGCAGATGGAGCAGATGGACGACGTTCAGCCGGATAAGGGCAATGAAGAACGCGACGCGATGATTCGCAAACTGCTGGAGGACGGCGCGAAAAACGGCGCGGCAGGCGCAATTTGGAAAATTGCCTATTTGAGCGACGGCGCATATCTGGCCGGGACGGACGAATATCTGAATATCCTTTCCGGCGACGAAACGCTGCGCGAGGATGGCACGATGATCGGGGTAAAGGAGCTGGAACTGCCCGAAAAACTGAAAAATGAAACATCGATCGCGATAGAGTTTGTGCTTTATCGAGCGACGGAATATGATTTCTTTGACGGAAAGCGCTGGGTGCAGAGCATGGAAGACAGAACGGAACAGCGCATACGGGTTGACGTGCCGCTCAATGCGAACGAGAAGGCGGCGGTCTATCATGCGGAAAGGACGTTCCCGACGTACAGCGTCGCGGTGGATGTGACGATTTCAGACGTCAAAATCCATGTAAAGGCAAATTTGAAGAGCCTTGACGGCCATCCGCTTGGCCGAGAGAAATGGACGCCGGGCGAAATGATGGACGGTGGGCTTTATCTCGACGGACAGCCCATGCATGTGATTTCCGGCATGGACGAGGGGCTTGAAACAACGGATTGGACGATGGAAAACGATTATACAAAGCCGGAACAACTCCCCGAAAAGCTGGAATGGATTCCGTGCTATTACACGGAAACGGGAACGGATGAGCGCCTCGAAGAAACCGTGACCATTTGGCTTACTCAGCCGTAACGATATCAAAAATCCGCCCGGTATCTTCGCGATACAGCCGGGCGGATTTTTTGCGATTATACACTTTTTTGCTTTCAACCTTTTTGGGAATCGGGGAGACGACCCATCGTTTATGCGTTCGGCGTATTTTCACTCGCCAGATAGATTGACGAAATCAATCATCAGGTATAAAATCGATAATAAGCGTAAAATGTCGTATATAAATGTTTGGGGAAAATTTACAACATAATAATATACAAGAGGCTCGAAATCCCCAGACCTTGAGCCTCTTTATGGAGGAAAAATATGTGGTGGAAAATATGCAAGTTATTAGTGGCTCTCGTGTTGATTGCACTATTGATGCTCATTTTTGTAAATTCAAAGCAGCAAAATACCGATGCAGATGTCGAAAAAAAGACGAAACTGGCAGAGGAAATACAAAATAACGGACGCAGCGAATTGATAGAGAGCCGTGAAATGTATCTGCCAATAGAAGATAATGAAAACACGAAAGCAAATGCAGGGGAAAGTATTCAAACGACATCAGAGCCAGAAATTGATTCAGATCGGAATACCAAGCAAGCATTTTATGCCGGTTCGATACGATATGCCAAATATGACGAGAAAAAGGTATATGCCGCGTTGTCAAATGATCCTGATGAGAAGCCGAAGGTATCAAAAGGAGATAGAAGCATAAACTTATCGAACAGTAAAGGAGAAACAATTTATCTTGAACCCGGCAGAATTGCTTATAGATATAGCCCATCTTCTAATCAAATTTATGAATTAACTTCGTATCCGGCTCAAGCAACTGAAAAAGATGCGAAATTAAGGCAAAAAGGAATAGAAGCGCTTAAAACTGAACTTCGTGATATGAACCAGGAAGAAGCGAAAAGAAAAGCGGAAGAAATTATAGACAATCTGTTTAGAGCTGACTTATATCACGTTGAAGTCATTGATGTGTACGGATACACAAAAGAACAGCTAGAAGAACAACATCGGATTTTATATAAGGAAAGAGATTCGTGGAATTACTTTTATAAAGAGCTGCCGAAGGAAATTGACGACGATGTATATTATCTAAAAATGCAGATGTATATTGAAGAAAATCCAATATGCATAGAAGATGAATCTTTAGGCTTGCAGTATTCAATTTATTCAGACGTTTCAATTGTTCCAACAAAAATTGATATTGTAATGTCGAAGGATAAAGTGTTTTACATGGATATATCATATGAATTTGATTTGAGTAATATAGAGAAAATGGACGCATTATCGGAAATGGAAATGGAAAAAAGGCTAGAAGAAGAAATGGAAGGTAATTTGCTGGCAGATAATTTTGAAATGAGCTTTAGATATTTATACATTCGGCATGGCACGGGAGAAAATGCAACGTATACACTTCAACCGGCATGGCGTGTACAAATTGATCAAAAAAACAATGAGGAAACGCTGCTTTTTTATGATGCTATCACAGGGAAACAGCTATTTTGAAAACAACAAAGTCTGCCAAAACTGCGGGCAGAAGATGAAACGGCGGTTTATCGGTTTGAAGCATTGCCGCTGCGGAATGAGCTAGATCAAAAATCCGCCCGGTATCTTCGCGATACAGCCGGGCGGATTTTTTGCGATTATACACTTTTTTGCTTTCAACCTTTTTGGAAATCGGGGAGACGACCCAAAGCGTTCGCCGCGCGGCGTTCAATTCGCGCCGGGCTTTTTTGCTGAGTTTTTCCTTGGGGATAAAACGGGTGGACATGCAACCACGACCTTTCAATCGGCTCGAAAAGACTTCTTTCCGGCGCCGTTCTTGTGCCGGAAAGAAAGCTATGATATAATGCCTTTGTCGGCTTTGCCGACAGGCATGGCGAGGGCTTGACACCGGAACACCCCGGATTCTGACCGGAGGGAGGTGAGAGCCATCAAAGCAAAAGAAACGACCACGATTACGATCCGACAGACGCTTGTAACGTCTGTCAAGATCGAAAAATCGCAGGAAACGAAAGAACACGATGATGTCGACATCATCATCGTGTTAGTGCCGAGAGGCTAAGACGATTAAAAGCCCTCGTCGTGCCTTTATTGTAGCATGATCCGCGCCGCGCGTCAAGGGCGGCGTTTTATTTAGGCGCAATCATTCGGTCAGAGCGCGTTCAGATTTTTCCGTGCCTTTTCGCGTAAACGAACGAATAGACGAGCGGCGAGAGGGACGCGACAAAAATCGCGGCGACCCAGACGACGGCTGCATGGCTGAGGAAGACGGAAAGCAGCGTGACCACCCCGGCGATGATCCATACATAGCCCGCGAAACGGTGGGTGTGATTCCAGTTATCTTCGTCGTCAAGCGTCCACGGGAGGCGGATGCCCACGGTGTAGTTATGGCGGCACTTGGGCAGATAATTGCCGATGGCGATGAAGAGCAGGCCGACGAAAATCATGCCGAAACGCGAGACGTTGATGGCGAAGCCCAGCGCGCTCAGGTATATGGACAGGCCGACGAACAGGCTGACGGCGGGGCAGACCCACAGGATGAGCTGCGCCATCTTCTCGGAGATATTCTGCTTTTTGGGATCGGCGCGCAGCATGACGGCGCAGAAGAGCTGCATGGCGAGGATGAACAGCGGGAGGCCGATTACCGCGAACGGGCGGCCGGAATAGTCGTCCGCCGTGCCGCTGAAATCGAAATGGGTGGGCATGCGCTCGGGCAGGCGATTCCACAGGGCGAGGCCGAAAAACATCGGCAGCAGGATGACGACGCAGGTAACAAGCAGGGTGCGTTTAGGAATGGCTTTCATGGTTGTCTCCTTTCAGTTGAGAGAGCCAGAGCATGACCTCCTCGACGACGGAGGTGTTCAGCTCATAATAGATGAAGTTTTTTTCGCGCGTTTCGAACACGAGATCGGCCTTTTTCAGCACGCTGAGGTGATAGGAGACCGTTGCGCCCGTCATCTCAAAATGCCCGGCGATTTCGCCCGCGCTCATGCGCCCGCCCCTGAGCAGCAGCAGGATTTCCCGCCGCGCCGGGTCGGAAAGCGCTTTGAAGGTTTCGGCAAAGCTCATAGGCGACGTCCTTTCAGGATTTCTATTTAGAAAAAAATCTAAATAGTGGATGCTTGAATTATAGCAGGAATGGAGAAGGCTGTCAATGGGTATTTAGAAAATTTTCTAAATTGAAACGCCACTGTAACTCCATCAGTCACGGCTATGCCGTGCCAGACCTTCGAAGAGGGAGCTCCAGACTGTAGACAAAAAGGGTACTTTCGACTCGCGAAAGTACCCTTTTTGTCTACAGTCTGAAGCCACCGGCTTCGCCGGTGGTTTTGACTCATTTGACTTTATTTTACACTGCGCTTTTTCTTGCTGCTGATAACGGCTGTTGCGGTTATTGCACCACCGCTGACAAGCAGCAGAACAAACCATAAGGCAAGGTTGCTATTATCACCGGTTTTCGGAAGGTCAGTTGGTTTGGCTGTTCCGTTTCTACCAGTGCCAGCGCTATCACTGTTTTTACTCCATTGAGCATAAAGCATGGTATCTTTGTCAGTCAACGTAAAACTATCGCCTGCTTTGTAAGCGGTACCCTTGCCATCTGCCTGTGTATTCCAGCCGGTAAAGGTGTAGTTGTTGCGGGTAAAAACATTTTCTGCAACGGTCACACTTTCTCCTGCTGCACCAGTTGCTGAATCTATTGCTCCTTCGCCGCCATTTGCATCATAAGTCAACTTAACATGATATTCCGTGATATTTTCCTCATATCCACAATACGTGCATTTTTTTGTTCCATCGCGGGTTATCGTGCCATCTTCGTTTGCAATCCACTCATCGTAGGTAGTTTCAATCACATTATCCTTATAACCTTCGGCATGCAGACTATTATTGGAACCAGCAACATGATTGTCGTACGTAACGCCATCTGCCGTCACACCGCTGTTGTGGTATGCCTTGGCATCAACCATTTTACCATCCTGCCAAACGGTAGTGTTACCGAACTTTACAATAGTTCTGCCTGTATTATTGCCGGGTTTACCGCCATAGCCAAACAAACGAGAGCAGGTTATTCCATCTGTATTTACCCCGTTTACAACATTGTCGCCGGAAATATTGATGACATACTTATAATTCCCCATATTGCTGTCATTGATGTTCAGCACTGGTTTCAGAGACAGACCGGAATTTTCGACTGTACAACCGCTGAAATTTACTGTGATGTCATTCTTTCCTGCACTATAATCGGTGTAGACATTGATGACTTTGCCAGAGGAATTAAACTTGCAGTTATCGAAAGTCATCACGGGAGAGCTGTATGTCCAGATGGCGTAATCTTTATTTGGGCAGTTGAATGTGGTATTTCTGAATGTTGCAGTCTGATAGCCCCAGTAGAAAGTCTTGCCGTTGATCACGCAGTTTTCAACAATAGTATTGTTGGCGCGGATAAAGCCAAGGTAATCTGCTTTACCCGAACGGAGCGTCATATTTTCAAATGCAATCGTTCCTGCCCCATCAAAACTGTAATCGCCGTTGTACTCTGTACCGAAATTAGTTGGATCAGGAACTTTTGCACCGATATTCCAGCCTGTTTTATCGGCTCCCTGACCCACAAAGGTCAAGTCTTTGCCTTTGGTATGCCCTGTGCTGTCGACCTTGTATAGCGTATAGTTACCCGTGCCCAGTTGGATGGTATCGCCACTTTTTGCAGCAGCCACAGCCTTAGCTACCGTCTTATAAGCTTTGTCACTGGTTGTACCGACTCCCTCCTGCGTATCATTACCATTTATCGCATCCACGTAGATTGTTGTGCCGCCGACAGGCTCATCCGCAAATACGCTCGGTGTGATTGAAAACACCAACACCAACGCCAACAAACACGAGAGAACCCTTTTCACTTCCTTTTTTCTTTTCATCGTACTTCAGACACACGCTCCCAATTCTTCATAAGAGCCGAGCCCATTCCCTCCTTATTGAATTTTGATAAAGTGTACCTTTGCAAATTTTTATGAAGATACAATTTGCAATAATATATCTTAGATTATACACCAAAATTCAGAATTTACAAGGGGAAACACGATTATTCTAAGGCAAAATTTCACTTCTTTTCGACCTTTGCAATGGTACACTTTCCCAAATTATTGATTCGTTTCATTTAAGCAGTGTTTTCAAATTTCCGAGCTTTGTCATAGAATGTTCCAACAGGCATATTACAAGCTTCCGCCGCTTGTTTCAGCGTCATTTTCTTCGCACGCCATTCTGTTCCCGAAAAAGAAAAGCCACCGTCGCTTAGAGGGACGTTTTCTATCGTCGCCGCCTGCGGCGGATTCAGACGGTGGAAAACGCCGCAGGTTGGCACGACGAAGTCGTGACGGAAGGAGAAAGAAAGCTTCACGCCCTCGGCATTTTCCGCACCACGACCGCGTAGCAGACGACGAGCGCGAAAAGCGTCGCCGCCCAGGAAACGGGATAGGAGAGATAGAGCGTATCGAGGGTCGGGGAGGCGGCGAAGGCCGTATACAGCCAGACCACGCGCAGCAGGCAGATGCCGCTCAGGCTGGTAATGGTCGGCAGGAGGGAATAGCCGACGCCGCGGAGCTGGCCGACGAAGGTATCCTGCATGCAGAAAAGGACATAGAGCGGCATGTTGTGGCGCACGCGGACGAGGCCGTTGGCGATGACCGCCGGATCGGTGTTGAACAGCGCGAGCAGCGGCGTGCCGAACGTGTAAATCAGCAGGCCGAGCGTCAGGCCGCCGACGAACGTGGCCGCAAGGCAGACGCGGAGCACGCGGCGAACGCGGGCATATTTCTCCGCGCCCATGTTCTGGCTGGAGAAGGTGAGCGCCGCCTGCGAGATGGAGTTGGAGACGGTGGTGGCGAAGCCCTCGATGCTGGCGGCGGCGGTGTTGCCCGCGATGGCGGCCGCGCCGAAGGAATTGATGGCGGACTGAATCAGCACGTTGGAGATGGAGAACATGCTGCTTTGCAGCCCCGCGGGGATGCCGATGCGCAGGATCGTCGAAAGCGAGCGGCGCTCGATGCGCGTTTTTTTCGGCTCAAAGCGAACGTCGCCGTGGCTGGCGATGAGGCTGGCGAGCACGAGCGCGGCGCTGATGGTCTCGCTGACGACGGTGGCGATGGCCACGCCCGCAACGCTGAGCCTGAGCCCGGCGACGAGCGCCACGTTGAGGACGACGTTGACCAGACCGCTGACGGTCAGATAATACAGCGGACGCTTGGTATCGCCGACCGCGCGGAGGATGGCCGCGCCGTAGTTATAGACGAGGCTGGCGGGCAGGCCGACGGCATAGATGTTCAGGTAGAGCTGCGCGCCGCCGACCACGTCCGCCGGGCAGCCCATCATTTCGAGCAGCGGGCGGGAGAGGACGAGCAGCAGCACGCCCAGCGCCGCGCCGGAGAGCACCGCCAGCGCCATGGAGGTATGCACCGCGCGGTGCACGCCGTCCCGGTCGCCGGCGCCGGCCGCACGGGCGACGGCCACGGACGCGCCGACGCTCAGCCCCATCAGCAGGCTGACCAGCAGATGGATGAGGGAGGTCGTCGCGCCGACGGAAGCCATCGCGACGGAATCGGCGAAGCGCCCGACGACGATGATATCCGCGGAATTATATAGAAGCTGGAGCATGCCGGAGAGAATCAGCGGCACGGCGAAGGCCAGCACGTTGGGCAGCAGCGGCCCGGCGGTCATCTCCACCTGACGATGCGAACGATGGGCAAACAAAGCGATCACCTCAATCCTGGAGCAATGCGAACAGCATAGCACAACGCGCGGGGAGCGTCAAGGCAATGCAGCAAACAAAAACCGTACTTGCATTTCAGCAGTATTTTGGATATAATAAAGGGGAATACAGGAAAAATATCGACTGATATGAATATGTGACGAGGTGCATGAATATGAAAACCGTGACGATTCGCCTGACGATGATGACGGACAACGTGAAAAACTTTGTCCGCCTGGTCAATCGTTATCCATATGATATGGATTTGCGCTCGGGGCGCTATGTGGTGGACGCCAAATCCATCCTGGGCATTTTCTCGATTGATCTCTCCCGACCGATCACCATGACGATTTACAGCGACGACTGCGACGACCTGCTCCGCGATCTGGACGGCTATCTGGTCAAGGACGGCGAGGAAACCGCCGCGAAATAAGGGATGGAGGTGCAGCCCATGCCGCTTGATGTGCATGCTACGGAAGAAGAGGACAAGCTCGTGGTGCTGTCGTCTTTGAACCGCCTCGGCGGCTGCACGGAGGAACAGCTTCTGCGCTTTCTGGTTGAAAACGCGCTGATGAATCAATTTCAGTTTTATCTGGCGCTGGGCGGGCTGAAAGAGGCGGGCTTCGTTCGCGAGGCGCGCCATCTGGAAGGGACGCTGCTGATTCTGACCCCGCAGGGGCGCGAGAGCGTGGAAATGTTCGCCTCCCGCATCCGCGCTTCTCAGACGGAGAAGCTGAACGTGAACGCGCCCGCGTGGAAGCGGCGCATCCGCGACGAGCTGCAAATGCCCGCCTCGTGGCAGGAGACGGACAACGGCTTCGCCGTCACGCTGCGCGCGCTGGAGGGCGGCGCGGAAATCTTCTCCATGACGCTGACGGCGGCGACGAAGGCGCAGGCGAAGCGCTTCTGCGAGCGCTGGCCAAGCCGCGCGCCGTTTCTGTATCAGACGATCATGGAGCAGCTCGGCGAGGCGGAAAGCGAAGAAAAAAATTCGTAAAGCCTGCAAAGAAACAAAAAAAGAAGACAAAAAGCAAAAAAACGGAAACGTTCGACGGAAAGGGCAAAAGGGGCGCGTAAAAAAGCGCCCGACTGCCTGCGCCCGCCGGACGTTTTTTGCGTGTATGAGAAATTGCGCAAAGCCGCCCTGCGCGAGCATGGCGTGGAGAAGGCAAAAAACGATCGAACGGCGGATTATCATGCGGAAAGTTCGTAAAAAATGGACTCGAATTTAGCAAAATTGACCGAGTAAAGAAAAGAAATTATCCAAAAACACTTCCATTTTTTCATACATTCTGATATAATGAGCATCAGATGCGGGCGGGCGCGAAACAAGCCGCCTGAAAAACAGCCGAAACAAGGCTTCAAAGGAGGAACGATTTATGAAGGACTACATGGTGAAGGACATACGCAACATCGCTGTATTGGGACACGGCTCTGAAGGCAAAACGACGCTGGTTGAGTCGATGCTCTATGCCGCCGGCGTGACTGACCGCCAGGGTCGTGTCGAGGATGGAAACACGGTCAGTGATTACGATCCCGAAGAGATCAAGCGTCATATCTCCATCAGCGCGTCCGTGGCGCCGATTGAAATCCACGGCAAGAAGCTCAACCTCATTGACGTTCCCGGTTACTTCGATTTTGCGGGCGAAATGTCCGGCCCGCTGCACGCCGTGGAGGGCGCGGTCATCGTTCTGAGCGCCGCAACGGGCATCTCCACCGGCTTTGAAAAAGCATGGAACGCGACCGCGAAGCATGGTTTGGCGCGCATCATCGCCGTTTCGCAGGTCGATCGTGAACATATCAATTACCGCAAGGTGCTCGACGATCTGCGCAGCACCTACGGCAACTGCATCATCCCGACGGTTCTGCCGATCGGCGAGGGCACGTCCTTCGTCGGCGTGGTGGACGTTTTGACGGGCAAGGCTTTCACCGGCGCGGGCAAGGATCGCCGCGAGATCCCGATTCCGGAAGAGATGGAAGCGCTGGTCGAAGAAGCGCGCGAGGCCTGCAACGAGGCGGCGGCGAGCACCAGCGAAGAACTGATGGAAAAATTCTTCGACGAGGGCAAGCTGAGCGAGGAAGACATGCTGCGCGGCCTTTCCGCGGGCATTTACGAGGGCAGCATTGTGCCGGTCGCCCCGGTTTCCAGCCTGAACGGCATCGGCGTGCGCCCGCTGATGTATGAGCTGGCCATGTACATGCCCAGCCCGATGGAGCACACCTATCACGGCATCAACCCCAAGACCAAATCCATGCACATCCGCCACGCGGACATGAGCGAGAGCTTCACCGCGCAGGTGTTCAAGACCATCGCCGACCCGTTCGTGGGCAAGCTGTCCCTGATTAAGGTCATCTCCGGCGTGCTGACCCCGGCGACCCCGCTGTTCAACGCGAACGCGGACAAGCCCGAGAAGGCGGCGGGCATCTTCATGGTGCGCGGCAAGAAGCAGATTCCGGTCGGCATGCTCTGCGCGGGCGACATCGGCGCGCTCAGCAAGCTGCAATACACCTCCACCGGCGACAGCCTCTGCGAAATCGGCAAGGTCGTTCAGTATGACAGCATCGACTTCCCCGCGCCGCAGATTTCTCTGGCGGTATACGCCAAGAAGGCGGGCGAGGAGGACAAGGTCTTCTCCGGTCTGGCGCGCCTGTGCGAAGAAATGCCGGATGTGATCGTCGCCAAAGACCCGATGACCACCGAAACGCTCATCAGCGGTCAGGGCGAATTGGAGCTTGAAATCGTGCGCCAGAAGCTGCAGAGCAAGTTCGGCGCGGATGCCGTGTTCAAAGACCCGAAGATCGCCTATCGCGAGTCCATCCGCAAGACGATTCAGGTGCAGGGCCGTCACAAGAAGCAGAGCGGCGGCCACGGCCAGTTCGGCGACGTGTGGATCGAGTTCTCCCCGGCCGAACCGGGCACGGATTTCGAGTTCGTCGATGCGGTGGTCGGCGGCGCGGTGCCGCGCAACTTCATCCCGTCGGTCGAAAAGGGTCTGCGCGAGAACCTCGTCAAGGGCGTGCTCGCGGGCTTCCCGATGACGGGTCTGCGCGCCAAGCTCTACGACGGCAGCTATCACCCGGTCGATTCCTCCGAAATGGCGTTCAAGACGGCGGCGCGCATCGCGTATAAGCAGTGCATCAACGCCAACCCGGTGCTGCTCGAGCCGATCATGCACGTGGAAATCAGCGTGCCGGACGAGTACATGGGCGATATCATGGGCGACCTGAACAAGCGCCGCGGCCGCATCCTCGGCATGGAGCAGAGCGACGGCAAGCAGCTGATTATCGCCGAAGTGCCGCAGGCCGAAATGTTCAAATACGCAACCGATCTGCGCTCCATGACGCAGGCGAAGGGCGCGTTCAAGATGAACTTCGAGCGCTACGAAGAAGTGCCGCAGGCCATCTCCAGCAAGATCATCGAGGCGCATAAGGCCGATCTCGCGGACGACGAGGAATAATTTTCTCCCCTAAGTAAAAAATAAGCCGGTCAGCGGATAAGGCTGACCGGCTTATTTCTGTGTACCGCATTGAAAAGAAAACGAAAAAATGATATAATAACAGTAAATGAGAAAATCCGAATTATGCACAAAATCCTGTAACGGGCGCGCGATGCGCGCCTGACTCCTTCAGTCAGCTTCGCTGACAGCTCCCTCGAAGAGGGAGCCTTTTTATCAGATCATTTTCCGTCTAAGCAATAAGTTGCGCCGTACCCGTAGGGACGCGCATTGCGCGTCCGCGCTTTGTGCAGAATTTGCTTTTTGTTCAATTACTGCATTTACTGAAATAGAGAAAAAACGCCCGAAGCGGCGGACAAGCCGGGAGGAAAAAGAGGATGAAGATGGATTTCAAGCTGGAAAGCAGGCAACTGATTTGGGATTATCTGCTGCTGACGGTCGGCGCGCTGCTGACGGCGTTCGCGTTCGCGGCGTTCTTTGTGACCAACGACATCGCGCCGGGCGGCGTGACGGGCATCGCGACGGTGCTTTCCAGCGTGACAGGGCTGAACGTCGGTCTGCTCAGCTTTTTGATTAACGTGCCGCTGTTCGCCATCGGCTGGCGGCGCGTCGGCGTTCGCTTCGCGGTGCGCTCGTTCATCTCGATGCTGCTGCTGTCGCTGTTCATCGACCTGATGCCGGAGTTTGATCTGGCGGGGAACATGATGCTGGCCTCCATCTTCGGCGGCGTGACGATGGGCGCGGGGCTGGGCATGGTGGTGCGCGCGGGCGCGACGACGGGCGGCACGGACATGGCCGCGATGATCGTCCACGCGCACCTGAGCATGTTCACCGTGCCGATGGTGCTCTTTACCATCGACGGAATCGTCGTCGTCGTCGCGGCGCTGAACTTCGGCGTGCAGGCCGGTTTGTTCGCGCTGATCGCGCTGTTCGTTTCGACCAAGACGATGGATTCCGTCATCAAGGGCTTCAACACGGCGATGCAGTTTCTCATCATCAGCCCGAATCAGGAGGAGATCGTCCGCCGGATTCACACGGAGATGGATCGCGGCTGCACCCGGCTGGAGGCGACCGGCACCTATGAGGGGCGCAAAAACGGCGCGCTGCTGTGCGTCGTCCCCCGGATGGAGGCCTCCCGCCTGAAAAAGATCGTTTCCGAGTGCGACGCGCATGCGTTCGTCACGGTCTGCGACGTGCACGAGGCGCTGGGCGAGGGATTCAGCTATCGCCACATTTCCTGACTGCCTGCACAAAAATGCGCGCAATGTGTGAATCACCGTTTACAAAACAGGGCGGATGATGGTATAATCATTCTTGACACAAAGCGTCCCCCCGATTCGGGAACGCCAACCAACAACTCAGGAGGAATGTATCATGAAAAAGATCCTTTCCGTACTGCTCGTTCTGGCCGCGCTGCTTGCGATGGCCACCTCCGCCGCGCTGGCCGCCGAGATTGCGCTCGTGACCGACGTTGGCACCATCGACGACGAATCCTTCAACCAGGCCTGCTGGGAGGGCGTTAAAGCCTATGCCGAGGCCAACGGCAAGACCTATCAGTACTATCAGCCGGGCGCTGACAGCACCGACGAGCGTCTGAATTCCATCGACCTGGCCGTGTCCGAGGGCGCGAAGGTCGTCGTCTGCCCGGGCTATCTGTTCGGCGAGACTGTCGCGCAGGCGCAGGAGCTGTACCCGGATGTGGACTTCATCGCGGTTGACGTTTCCGCCGGTGATCTGGGCGGCGTGGATGCGCAGCAGAACCTGTACTGCGCCGTGTTCGGCGAGGAGCAGGCGGGCTACCTGGCCGGCTACGCGGTCGTGAAGGACGGCTACACCAAGCTGGGCTTCCTCGGCGGCATGGCGGTTCCGGCCGTGCAGCGCTACGGCTACGGCTTCGTGCAGGGCGCGAACGCGGCGGCTGTTGAGCTGGGCACCCCGATCGAGATCAACTACACCTACGGCGGCCAGTTCTTCGGCGACGCCAACATCACCGCCAAGATGGAAGGCTGGTACACCACCGGCACCGAGATCGTCTTCGCCTGCGGCGGCGGCATCTACACCTCCGCGGTGGAAGCGGCGCTGAAGAGCAAGGCGTATGTGGTCGGCGTTGACGTTGACCAGCACTACATTGGCGAAAAGGCTGTCGCCGAGAACGGCTACAACCCGTTCGTGACCTCCGCCATGAAGGGTCTGAAGGAAGCGACTGTGTCCGCGCTGGGCAAGTTCTTTGACGGCACTTGGGCGGACATCGGCGGCAAGGTGGAAACCCTGAACCTGCAGGCGGGCGACTATGTGGGTCTGCCGACGGCCGAGGCTTCCTGGGGCTTCAAGACCTTCACGATGGACGAGTATAACAAGCTCATCGAGGATATCCGCTCCGGCGCGCTCACCGTGTCTGCGGAGATCGCGGATCACCCGGCCGTGGACGCCAGCGTGACCGTCAACTACATCGACTAATCCCCGATAAATCGACTCCCGATAATCGGGAATAGAAGCTCCCCGCTCAAAAGGCGGGGAGTTTTTCTGTTATGCGGCAAATGAGCAAATCCGAAATTTAGGGCAGATTCTTATAACGGCCGCGCGATCAAAGACATGCCGTCCCCCGCGGATGCATACAGTGAAGGGCAGGGAAAACCGAGGGAGGGATGAGCGTGGAGATGACATTATCCCGCGAGACGCTTTGCTTTGAGCGCCTCGCTTTGGCCAGAGAGGAACAGGTGAGCGTAGAGGGCGAGGCGACGCTGCCGGGGAGCATGCGCGACGCGGTGACGGTGCTCAGCGTGCAGGCGCAGGCCTATCTGGAGGACGCGCGGGCGACGGCGGGCGGCATGACGCTGCGCGGGCACGTGAGCTTTCAGGCGCTGTATACGCAGGGGGATTTGACGCGAATCCGCGCGATGGAGACGACGTGCGACTTTGAGCACAGCATCGACGCGCCGGAGCTTCAGCCGGATATGCGGGTGAACGCGAGCGTCGCCGTGCAGGAGACGGAGGGGACGGCGGCGAGCGGCCGCATGACCCTGCGCGCGCTGCTCGATCTTCAAATCGAAGCGTTTGAAACGACCCGTCAGGCGCTCGTGACCGACGCGGCGGGCGACGCGGACGCGCTCAGAACCCGGATGCAGCGCGTCGCCTTCTGCCGGACGGCGCCGCTGGGCGAGGAGAAGACGCTGGTGCGTGAGGAATTTGATCTGCCCGTGCGGCTGGAGGTCGGCGACGTGCTCAGCGCGACGGGGGAGGCCGCCGTGGCAGAGTTGACGGGCGGCGCGGGGCGCATCGGCATCAGCGGCACGGTGGAGGTGCGCGTGCTGCACAGGCCGCAGGAAGCGGGCAATCCGCTGGTGATGACCAGCCACGAGCTGCCCTTTGAGCTGAGCATCGACACGCAGATCCCCGACGGGGCGCAGATTCACGCGCAGGCGGAGGCCATTGACGTGATGGCGGACTCGATGGCGGATGACAAACGCCGGACGCTGCGCGTGGAGGCGGAGGTGCGCGTTCGCCTGAGCGGCTGCGTGCAGGAGGAAAAGGAACTGCTCGAAGACCTGTACAGCGTATCGGGCGACGCGCTCATCCCGCAAAAAGAGCGGTTTGACGTGCACGCCTTCGAGGAGAGCAGCGACGTTCGCGAAAGCATTCGTCTGCCCATCGCGCTGGCGAAGGATGCGCCGCCCATCGGCACGGCGCTCGCCGCGTTCGCGCAGCCGACGATCACGGCGGCCACGCCCGCGGGGAAGCGGCTCGACGCGGAGGGCGTGATGGCCGTGACGCTGATCTATCTGCCGATGGATTCGGATATCCCGATGGCCATACACACGCGCGAGCCGTTCGCGATGACCTTCCCCATCGAGACGACCGAGGATGCGCAGGTGCAGGCGCGCGTCATCGAGGCGACGCCCGGACCGGCGACCAGCGACCGCGCGGAGGTGCGCTGCGTCGTGGGGCTGCATGTTGTCAAGCACGGCGTGCGCCCGCTCGACGCGGTGATCGACGTGGCGCAGCAGCCCGCCGCCCGGCAGGAGCGCGGCTTCGTACTCGTCTGGCCGGCCAAGGGGGAATCCCGCTGGGAGACGGCCAAGCGGCTGCGCGTCGCGGAGGAGGAACTGCATCCCGCCGGAAAGGGCGCGATGCTGGCGTTTCGAAAATGACCCCGAGGGCGCGGAAGCGCCCTTTAGAATGCAGAAAAAAGCTACTCTCCCCCCGAAGGGGGAGAATAGCTTTTTGTCTACGGTCTGAAAAGCGGGTCAAGCCCGCTTTTTTAATGTGGCAGGGCGGCTTTCAGCCGAATCAGCCCCACCGCGTCCGCAATGAACCAGCCAATCGGAATCGCCAGCCAGATGGCCGTCACGCTGAAATGCGGCGCGAACGCATAGGCCAGCGCGACGCGCAGACCGAGCGAAATCACCGTCAGCACGACGGACATGCCCGCCCGCTCAAGCCCGCGATAGATCGCGTAGAGCAGGAACAGCAGGCCGATGCCGACGTAGAACACGCCCTCCACGCGCAGATAATGCACGCCGACGGCCAGAATCTCGCGCTCGCCGGGGTCGATGAACAGCGTGAGCAGCGGCCGCGCAAAGAGAAAGACCAGCGCGGAAACGACGGCGCAGAAGGAGAGCGAAAGCAGCGCCGCCTCGCGGATGCCCTGCTTCACGCGCTCCGGCTTGCCCGCGCCGGTGTTCTGCGCAACGAAGGTCGCAAAGCCGTTGGCAAAATCCTGCGCGGGGGAATAGGCGAACGAATCAATCTTCACGCCCGCCGCGAACGCCGCCATCGTCGCGACGCCGAAGCTGTTGACGAGACTCTGCACGAGCAGAATACCGAAATTCATAATGGATTGCTGCACGCTCGTCAGCACGCTGACGCTCGCGATGCGGGAAAGCAGCGGACGATCCAGCCGGAAATTCGAGCGGCGCGGGCGGAGTTCGGGGAGGCGGAAGAAGAAATACAGCGCAATGCCCGCCGCGGAAAGCCCCTGCGCGATTACCGTCGCCAGCGCCGCGCCGGCAACGCCCCGGTGCAGGACGAGCACGAACAGCAGATCGAGCGCGATGTTCACCACCGTGGAGAGCAGCAGAAACAGCAGAGACGCAAACGAATTGCCGACGCTGCGCAGCGCCGCCGCGAAGAAGTTATACAGAAAGGTGAAGAAAATGCCCGCGAAGATCACTCGCAGGTAGCTTGTAATATCCGGAACGGCCTCCGGCGGGACGCGCAGCAGCACGATGAACGCATCGAGCAGCGCGTAGCTGAGCACCGTCAGCAGGACGGACAGCGCCGCAATGAGACAGAAGGCGTTGGTCATCGCGGTCTTGAGCTTATCCATGTTCCCCTCGCCGTAAAGCTGGCTGAAGACGACGCCGCTGCCCATGCACAGCCCGAGGACGAGGCTTGTGAGCAGAATCATCAGCGAAAACGCGCTGCCGACGGCTGCAAGGGCGACGTTGCCCAGAAAGCGGCCGACAATCAGCGTATCGGCGACGTTATAGAGCTGCTGAAGCAGGTTGCCCGCGATCAGCGGCAGGCTGAAGCGGATCAGCCCGGCGCGAATGGAGCCCTGCGTTAAATCCTGCTGCAAAGAAAAAACCTCCCTGAAAAATGCTTCCGAATCCCTATTATACAGCGAAAACGGAAAAATGGAAGATGGGATTTGACGAAAGCGGCGGCATGCGGTACAATAAGGCGCGAAAAACGGAAAGGGATGAAGCGCATGAACATCAAGGCGGCGATTTGGGATTTGGACGGCACGCTGCTCAACACGCTGGACGATCTGGCGGCGAGCACGAACGCGGCGCTGGCGGCGAACGGCCTGCCGACGCACACGACGGACGAGGTGCGGATGTTTGTCGGCAACGGCATCGGCAAGCTGATCGAGCGCGCCGTGCCGAACGGGCGGGAAAACCCGAAATTTCAGGCGGTCTACGATGCGTTTGTCGCGCATTACGGCGCGCACAGCCGCGACCGCACAAAGCCCTACGACGGGATTCTGCCGATGCTGGACGCATTGGCCGCGCAGGGCGTAAAGCTGGCGATTGTTTCCAACAAGATTGATTTTGCGGTGAAGGCGCTGAGCCGCGATTATTTCGGCGAACGGATGCAGGCGGCCATCGGCGACGACCCCGGCCGCAGAAGAAAGCCAGCGCCGGACAGCGTGCTGGAGGCCATGCGCCAGTTGGGCGTGACGCGGGCGGAGACCGTCTACATCGGCGATTCGGATGTGGATGTGGAGACGGCGCGCAACGCGGGCGTGGCCTGCTGCGCGGTGAGCTGGGGCTTCCGCTCGGTGCAATGCCTCCGGGATGCGGGCGCGGCGCGAATCGCGGCCAATCCGCAGGAGCTGCTGGCCATGCTGGAGGCGCTGTGAGACCGCCGTATGACGCGGCGCTGGTGCTCGGCGTGGAGCTGGACGCGGACGACGCGCCGACGGAGGAGCTGGCGCGCCGGGTGATGGCGGCGGCGCGGGCGTATCGGGGCGGCGCATGCGCATCTCTGGTGCTGTGCGGCGGCTGCCTGCCCGGTCACAGGCGCTCGGAGGCGGAAGTGATGGCGCGCATGCTCGCGGCGCTGGGCGTGCCGAAGCGGGTCTTGATCTGGGAAGACCAATCGAGGGACACGATGGAAAACTGCCGCAACGCCGCGGCGCTGCTGGGCGGAACGGGGCGCGTTCTGGTGGTGACGAGCGATTATCACCTGCGCCGCGCGGTGATGACGGCTCGGCGCGCGGGGCTTCGCGCGGACGGGCTGGCGGCGAAGACGACCGGCGGGCGCGTCGGGAAGCGGCTGATGGAGGCTTGCTACATCGCGGATCTGCTGCTCGGCTGGCAGGACGAGGGCAGGGCGCGCCCCGCGTGGACATACCGCCTGTTTGCGCGGATGTTCGGCGAACAGGCAAAAAAATGAAGCGCAAAAAATGAAGTGCAAAAAAATGAAGCGAAAAAATGAAGCGCGCAGAAGCGAATTGTCGATTGCATATTGACAGAGGCGGCGCGCGTGGTATAATAAGAACAACTGAACAGCGAGACCTTTGAGAGATCTTCAGGGCAGGGTGCAAGTCCCTACCGGCGGTACAGCCCGCGAGCCGTTTTGGCCGATTCGGTGAAACTCCGAAGCCGACAGTATAGTCTGGATGGAAGAAGCGATATCTCCTTTTTTTCATGACGAAGAAAGAATCAGCCCCTGATCGCTCTGCTTTCAGGGGCTTGTTTGTCAGAATCTAAAAAAAGAGGTTTTGTGTATGTCTCAGAAAAAGTCAAGCGGCAGCGCGGTGTTTGTTATGACCCGCTGCGGAATCCTCGCGGCGATGGCCGTCATCCTGTATTACATCGAGATCCCGGTCGTCGCGTTTTACAAGCTGGATCTGTCCACGCTGCCGGCGATTCTGGCGGGCTTTGCGATGGGGCCGCTGCAGGGCGTGGCGGTGGTCGTCATCAAGAATCTGGTGCACATGCTCGGCACGAGCACGGCCTGCGTGGGCGAAATGGCGGATATCATCATGTCCAGCTGTTTCATCATTCCGGCCAGCCTGATTTACCGCCGCCGCAAGGACAGAAAGAGCGCGGTGCTCTCGATGGCAGTCGGCACGGTGCTGATGACGATTGCGGGCGTGCTGGTCAACTACTTCATCCTGATTCCGGCGTATCAGACGCTGATGAACCTGCCGCTCGAGGTGATCGTCGGCATGGGCACGAAGGTCTGGAGCTATATCGACAACACGGTGAAGCTGGTGATTTTCATTACCGCGCCGTTCAACATCCTCAAGGGCGCTGTGCTCAGCGTGGTGACGTATCTGCTCTACAAGCGCGTGTCGCCGCTGCTGCACCAGAAGAGCGCCAGATAAGCGAAGTATAGGTGAGTCATTTGCTGGAAATCCTCTGTAAAACCGAAAAAGACATGCAGCGCCTCGGCCAAAGCCTTGGCGCTTGCATGCGCGTGGGCGACGTGGTGCTGCTGACGGGCGAGATGGGCGCGGGCAAAAGCGTGCTGACCCGCGCGGCGGCGCGCGCGATGGGCGTGGAAGGGCCGGTGCCCAGCCCGACGTTCACCATCCTCAACATTCACGAGGGACGGGCGATGCGGCTGTATCATTTTGACCTGTACCGCCTGTCCGACGCGGACGAGCTGTACGGCATGGGGCTTGACGAATACATCCCGGCGGAGGACGGCGCGAGCTTCATCGAGTGGCCGCAGATGGCGCAGGAAGCCATGCCCGAGGACGCGCTGCACGTGCACATCGCCTACGCGGAGGACGGCGCGGCGCGCGTGGCGACGCTGGAGGCCGGCGGCGCATTTGACGAGGCGAGAATCGACGAGATCAAGCGGAGGCTGGAGGCAGACGATGAACATCCTGATGATTGACACATCCGGCCCGGCATGCGGTGTGGCCATCATGGCCGACGGCAGGCTGGTCTACGAGGCGGAATTGACGCACAGGCAGACGCACAGCCAGCGCGTCATGCCGATGGTGGATACGGCGCTGCAAATGAGCGACATGACGGCGGCGGATATGGACGTATTCGGCGCGGTGGTCGGCCCCGGCTCGTTCACCGGCGTGCGTATCGGCGTTTCCACGGTGAAGGCGCTGGCGCACGCGGCGAATAAGCCCTGCGTCGCGGTGGACGCGCTTGAAGCGCTGGCCGCGAACGTGACGGCGTTTGACGGCGTGGTCTGCCCGATTCTCGACGCGCGCGCCCAGCAGGTTTACGGCGCGATTTTCAAGCGCGGCGAGCGCCTGACGGAAGATACGGTGGAAAAGCTGACGCTGTTCCTCGACCGCGTGGAGGCGACGGGCGAAAACGCGCTGTTCCTCGGCGACGGCGCGCCCGGCTTTGAAGCGGCGATTCGCGAGCGGCTGGGGGATAAGGCGCATTTTGCGCAGCCCCAGCACAACGGCCTGCGCGCGGGAAGCGCCTGTGCGCTGGCGGCGCGGCGGCTTGAAGCGGGCGAAACGCCGCTGGATTACATCACGCTTCTGCCGCTGTATCTGCGCGCGCCGCAGGCCGAACGCGAGCGCGCCGCGCGGGAAGGAGCAAAGCATGGCTGAGCCGACGATCCGGCCGATTCGCGAGGCGGACGTGAAGCAGATTCACGAAATCGAGAAGGCCTGCTTCGCGATGCCATGGTCGGAGGCATCCATCCTGCACGACGTGAAGGAGAACGTGGTGGCGCGCTGGCTGGTGCTCGACGACGGAAACGGCGGGGTGCTGGCCTACGCGGGCATGTGGTTTGTGCTCGACGAGGCGCACGTCTGCAACGTGGCCGTCCGCCCGGACTGCCGGGGAAAGGGCTACGGCAAGCGGATTTTCACGGCGCTGATCGACCTGGCGAAGGCGAACAGCATGGCGATGATGACGCTGGAGGTGCGCCGCTCGAACACGGTCGCGCAGAACCTGTATCACGCCTGCGGGATGCTCGACGTGGGGTATCGCAAGCGGTATTACGAGGATAATAAAGAGGACGCGCTGATTATGTACCGCGATTTTGTCTATCCGGAGCAGAGCGAAACCGAGGCGTGACGCGCCCAGGCCGCGTAAAAACAGCATACAATTTGAGGGGCGGCGCGGTCAATCGGCGTTGCCCCCTTTTCTTTTGGCGGAAAATGGAGTACAATATTAGAATCCGAAATAATGGGGATGACTAGGATAAGGAATAGGGGCGAAGGGATGCAGCTTGAAATTCGCGGGGCGACGGTCGATGTGACGGTGAGCGGGGATTCCGGGCGCGGCGTGCTGCTGCTGCACGGATTCATGTGCTCGGCGCAGATGATGAGCAGCGTGCAGGAAGCGCTCTGCGGTCAGATGCGCGTGGCGGCGATTGATTTCCCCGGCCACGGCAAAAACGGCAGGAGTGCGCCGCCGCCGAAGCCGTGGGGCGTGCCGGACTATATGGAGATGACCGCCGAGGTGATCCGTCGGCTGAAGCTCGCGCCATGCGACATCGTGGCCCATTCCTTCGGCGCGCGGGTGGCGATTCTGCTGGCGGCGACATACCCTGAGCTTGTGGGGCGGATGATTCTGACCGGGGCGGCGGGCATCAAAAAGCCGAAGACCGGCGGGGCGACGGTGAAGCAGCGCGTCTACAAGGGGCTGCGCGGCGCGGTCAACCTGATGGATAAGACGCACCTGTTCGGCAGTCTGCCGGAGCGGGGGCGCGAGGCGCTGGTGCAGAAATTCGGCTCGGCGGATTACAAGGCGCTCTCCCCGGAGATGCGCAAGACATTTGTGAAGATCATTTCGTTGGATTTGACCGACGAGCTGCCGCGCGTCAAGGCGCCGACGCTGCTCTATTGGGGCGCGGAGGACACCGAAACGCCGCTCTGGATGGGCAAACTGATGGAAGAGAAGATCCCCGACGCGGGGCTGGTCGTGCAGAAGGGCGCGGGGCATTTCGCCTACCTCGAACACAATCAGGCGTTCCTGCGCATCGCAAAAAATTTCCTGCTGGAGGGTAGAGCGTGAAATTCCTTTTGACAATCATACAGGCGGTCGGGCTGGGCTGCGCGAGCGCGGCGGCCGGGCGGCGGGTGCTGCATTATTTGCAGCTTGAAAGCTATCAGCTTCCGGGCTACGTCAAGAGCGTGAGGCGCAACGCCATGCGCGCGCTGATTCCGCCGATCGCGATGGCGGCCGTCGGCGTAGCGGCGCTGCGGCTCAGCGGGCTGACCGGGCTGGCGCTTTTGCTGGAGGCGCTGACGGCGGCGCTGCTGGTCTGGCAGGCTGCGAAGGAAAAGGCGAAGAAGCCTTTTGTCGCGACCGAGCGCGTGAAGCGGCTGCTGGCGGTGCATGCCGCGGTCAACACCGTGCTGGCGCTGGCGCTGCTGACGGTTTCCCCGGTGCTGGGCTATCTGCTGCCCGCCTTTGAACCGGCGCTGCTGATGCTGGCGGCCCTCATCGCCGCGCCGATGGAAAAGCACATCGCGGGGCAGTTCATCAAGGATGCGCAGGCGAGACTGGCCGCGCAGCCGGGCTTGATAAAAATCGGCATCACGGGCAGCTACGGCAAGACGAGCACGAAATTCCTGCTGCGCGACATCCTCTCCGTGAAATACAACGTGCTGGCCACGCCGTCGAGCTTCAATACGCCGATGGGCGTGACCCGCGTGATCCGCGAGCAGCTCACGCCCGCACATCAGGTGTTCATCGCCGAGATGGGCGCGCGCCATGTGGGCGACATTCGCGAATTGGTGGAGCTGGTGCACCCGCAGATGGGGCTGATTACATCCGTCGGGCCGCAGCATCTGGATACGTTCGGCACGATTGAGCGCGTGCGGGATACCAAATACGAGCTGATCGAGGGGCTGCCGAAGGACGGCACGGCGGTTTTCGCGCGGGACGGCGCCATCTGCGAGGCGCTGTTTGAGCGCTGCCCGCTCGAGCGAAAATACAAGCCGGGGATGCTGGTCGATGCGAAGAACGTCGCCTGCGGCCCGTGGGGCACGCGGTTCACGCTGACGGACGTGCAGACCGGCGAGGAAGCGAGCTGCCAGACGCGGCTGCTCGGCGAACATTCGATCTCCAACCTGCTGCTGTGCTGCACGGCGGCGCGCGCGCTGGGCATGACGCTTCAGGAAATCGCGCTGGGCGTTTCGCGCTGCCAGCCGGTGGAGCATCGGCTGGAGCTGCTTTCCGGCGGCGCGGGCGTGAGCATCATCGACGACGCATTCAACGCCAACCCGGTCGGCGCGCAGTGCGCGCTGCGGGTCATCCGAGATTTCCCCGGACGGCGGATCATCATCACGCCGGGCATGGTGGAGCTGGGCGGAAACGAGGACGGATTCAACCGCGCGTTCGGCGAACAGATGGCCGACAGCGTGGATATCGCGATTCTGGTCGGCAAAAAACATACGCAGCCCATCGTAGACGGGCTGACGAAAGCGGGCTTTCCGCAGGAAAACATCCATGTGGTCGGCAGCCTTGAGGAGAGCACGACCCTGCTGCACGGCATGATGCGGTCGGGCGACGTGGTGCTCTATGAAAACGATCTGCCGGATAATTACAGCGAGTGAGGAGCGTGTAGAGAATGAGTAAAATGAATATTGCGGTGTTCTTTGGTTCCCGCAGCTGCGAGCATGACGTGTCGATCGTTTCCGCGCTGCAATGCATCGAGGCGACGAAGGCGGCTGGCTTTAACGTGACGCCGGTGTATATCTCCCGCGACGGCCTGTGGTACACGGGCGAGCCGCTGGAAAACATTGAAACCTTCCGCGAGTTTAACCCGATGACCAAGGGAATCACCCGCGTGACGCTGGATGTGACGGCGAACGCGGGCGACCTGTGGGCATGGCCGCCGCAGCGCGCGGGGCTGTTTGCCAAGGTGCCGGCGCCGCTGTGCCATATCGACTGCGTGATCCCCGTGTTCCACGGCTGGCACGGCGAGGACGGCACGATTCAGGGGCTGCTGGAGATGGCGAACATCCCGTATGCGTCCTCCGGCGTGCTGGGCTCGGCCATCGGCATGGATAAGATCGCGATGAAGCAGATTCTGCGCGGCGCGGGCTTCCCGGTGCTGGATTTTGTGTGGTTCACCCGCGAGCAGCTCAAGAAGGAGCGTCAGGCCGTCATCGAGCGCGTCGAGAAGGAGATCAAGTACCCGGCGTTCATCAAACCGGCGGCGCTCGGCTCTTCCATCGGCGTTTCCCGCGCGAAGAACCGCGAGGAGCTGGAGCGCGCGCTCGACGTGGCCGCGTCGTATGACCGCCGAATCCTCGTCGAGGTCGGCGTGGTGCATCCGGTGGAGATCAACTGCGCGGCGGTGGGCTACGGCGAGGACGTGCGCGCCTCCGTATGCGAAATGCCCGTGCCGAGCAGCAACGACACGTTCCTGGATTTCTGGCAGAAGTATCTGCGCAACGCGAGCACCAAGGGCGAGGACAGCCGGGGCATGAAGTCCCTGAGCCGCGTCGTGCCCGCGCCGATCGGCGACGAGCTGACCGGCCGAATTCAGACGATGACCTGCGACATCTTCAAGCTGCTGGATTGCTGCGGCACGGTGCGCGTGGATTTCATCCTCGACCAGAACGATATGCTCTTTGTCAACGAGCCGAACACGATTCCGGGCTCGCTGGCGTTCTATCTGTGGAAGGCCAGCGGCCTTGACTTCCCCAAGCTCATCGAGAAGATGGTGGAAGACGCGCTGCGCGCCCACGCGGATAAGAACAGCAGCGTGTTCGCCTATGATTCCAGCATCCTCAAGAAGGTTGCGGCGGGCACGAAGGGCAGCAAAAGATAAAAACAGAGCTGCTGTGCCGGGTGCACAGCAGCCCTGTTTCGTGAATCAATAGCCCAGCGATTCGTTGATCAGAATAACCTGCGTCCGCTTGCCGTTGGGTGCGCGTTCAAACGACGCGATGACGTGGCATATCGGCTTTTCACATTCGGCGGGGTTGCAGCGGCCGGTCTCGGCGCACGGGTTATGGAGCTGGAACCGGCGCGCGTTGAGCGGGCAGGCGACCTCCTTGATGCGCTTGACCGCCTGCGCATAGCCGCCGGAAACGATCTTGTTGCGGCCGATGAGCACATAGACCGTGCCGGGGCCGTAGCACATGGCGGCGATGCGGTTGCCGGTGCCGTCGATCTGCACCATCAGCCCGTCCTCCGTGACGGCGTTTGCCGAACAGACGTAGAGCGGCGCGTTCATGGCCTCGTGCAGCAGCGCGGGGCGCTCGGCCGGTTCGGCCTCCCAATGCCACAGAACCTTGTGACCGGCCGCGCGCAGGAGCGTTTCAAGCCCCATCTGTTTGGCCGTCATGCAGCCGCCGAAGCCGACGGTCTCCCCGGCGGGCATATCGGAGAGCAGGTAATCCGCCGCCTCCTTCGCGGTTTCAAAGACGACGGCCTCAAAGCCGCGCCTGCGCAGCGCGGCGGCTGTTTTTTCGAGTTTTTCCATGACCGGATTCCTCCCTGTTGTTGGTTTCACTCATTATATCAGCTCGGAGAAAAAGAAAAAAGGGTATTGACGAAAAAAGCGCCAAGGAGGCGGATGGAACGTGCTGGATGAATGGATGGAGCAAAAGGTGGACGAGGCCTGCGAGGTCGTTCCGGCGTATGTCAATCCGCGAAAAATCCGGCTGGCCAGCTCGCACATCGGCTGGCGGCTCTACCTCTACGGGAGCAGCTTGAAGCGCGCGGTGAGCGGCTTTTTCGTGCACATCCGATCCGAACAGGACATGGATATTTTTCTGCGGGAGACGGCGGAAAAGAGCGACACCACCATCCTGCGGATCAAGCGGTTTCTGCGGGAAAAGGCGCGGCTGCTGGCGGTGCTCGACGACGCGGGCATGCGGCTTCGCTTTGCGACGACGCTGTATCTCTTCGGGCTTGCGGCGCTGGGAACGCTGGCCGTCGGCGGCCGGGAAATGGCGCTCTGCGCGCTGGCGGCCTGCCTGATGCTGCTGTCCGCGGCGATGGAGCTGGGGTATGAGCCGATCTGCGCCGGAATTCGGCAGCGATATCTGTTTTCCGTCGGCCTGCGGACGCTGGCGCTGACCGTGCCGCTGGCGGATTATTTTGGAAAATACCTGATGGCCGGGGTGGCGAGCAACGTGGTGCTGCAAAGCCTGATGATCGTCATGCTGGGGGTGCATCTGGCGCTGTTTTTCGCGCTGATTTGCTTCAACAGGCGGCAAAGCCCGATGCTGCGGGCGCTCAGCGGCGTGCTCGGCGTGTTCCCGGCGCTGACCGCTTCGGCGGCGGCAGCGCTGGCGGTGGCGAACCTCGCCCAGCCGGTCGGAATCGCGGCGGCGGCGCTGCTGCGGGCGCTCGGCGCGACGGGCATGTTTCTGGGCGACAGGCTGATGGCCGCGAACGCGCTGGGCGGCATCCGGCTGAAATATGAAAGCGTTTGGGAATGGCTGCTGCTGTGCGGCGGGCTGACCCTGATGACGGTCGGCGCGTGGCTGACGGCTGCGCCGATGTGAACCGAAACGGAGGATAAACATTTGGAACGCATGGACAGAATCCGCAATTTCTGCATCATTGCCCATATCGACCACGGCAAATCCACGCTGGCGGACAGGCTGCTGGAAAAGACCGGCGTGTTTGAAAAGCGCGAGATGGTGGAGCAGGTGCTCGACTCGATGGAGCTGGAGCGCGAGCGCGGCATCACCATCAAGAGCAAGGCCGTGCACATGCAGTATAAAGCGCAGGATGGCGAAACCTACACGCTCAACCTGATCGACACGCCCGGCCACGTCGACTTCACCTACGAGGTCTCCCGCGCGCTGGCGGCGTGCGAGGGCGCGCTGCTGGTGGTGGACGCGACGCAGGGCGTGGAGGCGCAGACGCTGGCCAACGTCTACATGGCGCTCGATCACGACCTTGAAATCGTGCCGGTCATCAACAAGATCGACCTGCCCAGCGCCCGCCCGGACGAGGTGCGCGAGGAAATTGAGGATGTGATCGGTCTGGACGCTTCCGGAGCGCCGCTGATCAGCGCGAAGGTCGGTATCGGCATTGACGAGGTGCTCGAAAGCGTGGTCAAGCTGATGCCCGCGCCGACGGGCGACGAGAACGCGCCGCTGCAGGCGCTGATCTTCGATTCCTTCTACGACAATTACCGCGGCGCGATCTGCTTTGTGCGCATCGTCTCCGGCACGGTGCGGCCGGGAATGACCATCCGCATGATGAACACGGGCGCGAAATTCGACGTGGTGGAGGTCGGCGTGCGCAGCCCCGGCTACGAGCCGATGGAGGCACTGCGCGCGGGCGACGTGGGCTATATCGCCGCATCCATCAAGGATCTGCACGACACGCGCGTGGGCGACACGATCACAGACGACGCGAACCCGGCGGCGGAGATTCTGCCCGGCTACCGGCAGGTGAACCCGATGGTGTTCTGCGGCATTTATCCGGCGGACGGCGCGAATTACGAGAGCCTCAAGGACGCGCTGGAGAAATTGCAGCTCAACGACGCATCGCTGACCTACGACCCGGAGACGAGCCAGGCGCTCGGCTTCGGCTTCCGCTGCGGCTTCCTGGGGCTGCTGCACATGGAAATCATTCAGGAGCGGCTGGAACGCGAATTTGATCTCGACCTGATTACGACCGCACCAAGCGTCATCTTCAAGGTATACAAGACGGACGGCTCGGAGGTGGATGTGGATAACCCGTCGAACCTGCCGCCCGTCAGCGTGATCGAGCACATGGAGGAGCCGTTTGTCCGGGCGAGCATCCACACGCCGCAGGAATACGTCGGCGCGCTGATGGAGGTCTGCCAGAACAAGCGCGGCGTGTTCAAGGATATGGTCTACGAGGGGCAGCGCGTCTGCCTGCATTACGAAATGCCGCTGGCCGAAATCATCTTCGATTTCTTCGACCAGATCAAGAGCCGCAGCCGCGGCTACGCCAGCTACGACTATGAGCTGTGCGGCTATCAGCAGAGCGATTTGGTGAAGCTGGATATCCTGCTGAACGGCGACCCGTGCGACGCGCTCTCCATGATCGTGCACCGCGACCGGGCGTATGCGCGCGGCCGCTCCATCGCGGAAAAGCTGAAGGACGTGATTCCGCGCCAGATGTTTGAAATCCCGATTCAGGCGGCGATCGGCGGCAAGGTGATCGCGCGCGAGACGGTCAAGGCAATGCGCAAGGACGTGCTGGCCAAGTGCTACGGCGGCGATATCAGCCGCAAGCGCAAGCTGCTGGAAAAGCAGAAGGAGGGCAAGAAGCGCATGCGCCAGCTCGGCAACGTGCAGGTGCCCAGCGAGGCGTTCATGGCCGTGCTGAAGATGGACGAGTAAGAACGCCGAAAAGATGAAATAACAGGACGAGGGAAACGATATGGAGCCGATTTCGATCTATATTCACATCCCGATGTGCGTCAAGAAATGCGCTTACTGCGATTTCACGTCCTTCTGCGGGCGGATGAAGCAGCGGGAAGCGTATACCGAGGCCGTCTGCCGCGAAATGCGCGAGCAGGCGGCCTTTTTCGGCGCGCGGCGGGTGGAGACGGTGTTTTTCGGCGGGGGAACGCCCACACTGATGACCGGCGCGCAGATCGGGCGCATGCTGGATACGCTCCGGGGCTGCTTTGCGCTGGCGGCGGACGCGGAAATCACGATGGAGGGCAACCCCGGCACGCTGACGCGGGAAAATTTGGAAAGCTATCGGGCGGCGGGCGTCAACCGGCTGTCGCTGGGGGTGCAGAGCCTTGACGACGGGCTTTTGCGAAACATCGGGCGCATCCACACGAGCGGGGAGGCGCGGGCGGCCGTCGCCATGGCGCGGGCGGCGGGCTTTGACAACCTGAATCTGGATCTGATGCTCGGCCTGCCGGGGCAGACGCCGGAGCAGTGGGCGCGGACGCTGAGCGAGGCGATTGCGCTGTCGCCGGAGCACCTGAGCTGTTACAGCCTCATTCTGGAGGAAGGGACGCCCCTCTATGCGCAGGCCGAGGCGGGCATGTGCGCGCCGCTGCCGGACGAGGACGCGCTCTGCGAGATGGACGACATCACCGAAAGGCTGACACGGGCAGGCGGCTATGCGCGTTACGAGGTATCCAACTACGCCAAGGCGGGAAGAATATGCCGACACAACGTCGTCTATTGGGAATGTCTGCCGTATCTGGGGATCGGCTGCGCAGCGCACAGCGACATGGACGGGACGCGCTTCTATAACACGGAGGACTTTGACGCATATCTGCGCGGCGCGCCTGCCCGGACGGAGGACGCGGGCGGACGGATGTTTGAGCGGATGATGATGGGGCTGCGGATGGTGCGCGGCGTGGACGAGGCGCGCTTTCTGCGAGACTTCGGGCGCGCGCCGGAGGCGGTATGGACAAAGAGCCTGCCCCGGCTGATGCGCGAGGGGATGCTGGCGCGGGAAGACGGGCGGCTTTATCTGACGGCGCGGGGGATGCAGGTGATGAACGCCGTGCTGGTGGAGATGATGGAGGAGACGGAGGGATAAACTCCTTCCGTCACGACTTCGTCGTGCCAACCTTCGGCGTTTTCGTCGTCTGAATCCGCTACAAGCGGCGACGACTTCAAACGTCCCTCGGAGAGGGAGGTATATTTCAGCTGATTCGCTGCTTCAGTAAATGAGCAAGAAGCAAATTCCGCACAAAATGCGGGCGCAAGGCGCGCCCATTATCTGATTTGCGCAAAGTTTCGGATTTGCTTGTTACTGTCGCTTATGAAAAAAGGCGCCAAAGATACATTTGAGCGCCCCAAACCTGCAAAACGAGGCTCAAATGTCGCGGGTGCTGTTCAAACGTTCGGGGAAAGGACAGGAAAAGTCAAATTTCCCGAAAAAAGTTATGGCAAGGGTGTTGACAAAAGCGCCTAAGCGTGGTATCTTTATCACGCTGATTAGCACTCGAACCGATTGAGTGCTAACAACAGCGAACAGCCGAAAGGAGGAAGGCGGGCATGGATCTCATTGATCGTAAGTATCGCATCTTGCAGGCGATCATTGACGACTACATCATGACCGCGCTGCCGGTCGGCTCCCGAACGATTTCCCGAAAATATGAACAGAAGCTCTCCTCCGCCACCATCCGCAACGAGATGAGCGATTTGGAAGAGCTTGGCTATCTCGATTCCCCGCACACGTCGGCCGGGCGAATCCCATCCTATAAAGCATATCGGCTTTACGTGGATCGGATGATTCACCCCATGCCGCTCAGCGAGGAAGAAACCGCGTTTATCAAGGGCTGCTTCGATCGCCGCATCAATCAGGTGGAGGAGCTGAGCGCGAGAATCGCGAAAGCGCTTTCCAGCATGACGCACTACACCACCGCCGTGATGACCCGCGCGCCGCGCGAGGAACAGGTATTCAGCCATTTGCAGCTGGTGCCGGTTTCCGACAGGCGGCTGCTGCTGGTGATCGTCACGCGGAGCGGCGCGGTTCGGCAGACGGTGATCGACACCGAAAAGCCGATTGCGCCGGATGCGCTCTACACCGTTTCGCAGATCATCTCCAGAGAGCTGGAGGGATGCGCGATGGACCAGCTCCCCGCGAGGCTCACCCGTCTGGCCGGCGGTCAGGAGGGGGAGATGCGCGAGCTGCTGGGGCTGCTGGCCGCTCAGCCGCCGGAAAAGGACGGCGGGGTGGGCTCGCTGGTGGTCGGCGGGCGCTCGAACCTGCTGAGCTTCCCGGAATACGCCGATGTGGATCGCGCGAAGGAGCTGCTCAGCGTGCTTGAAACGCGGGAAAAGGTCGTCTCCCTTCTCTCCCATCAGGGGGAGATGGAAATCTCCGTTCGTATCGGCCCGGAAACGGGCATGGAAGAAACGAAGGACTGCTCCATCGTCACGGCGAGCTATCGCTTAAACGACGGAACGGTCAACACGATCGGCCTGATCGGCCCAACCCGGATGCAATACGGCAAGGTGTTGTCGGTGCTGGGCGAGGTTGGCCGCTCGATCACGGAGCTGCTGGACGGGCAGAATGAAAACCATGAAAAGCAAGAAGAACAAGAAAAATAAGAGCCAAAAGGCGCAGCAGTCGTTCACCGAACGCATTGCCAAGGCCGCCGGAGGCTTTAAGGAAAGGGCGAAGAGCATGAACAGCGAAGAGAAGGCCGAGCAGGTGCAGCAGCCTGAGCAGCCTGAAACCCAGCAGGCGCAGCCGGAGGGCGGCGAGACGGAGGTGGACGTGAAGGCTTTGCAGGCCGAGCTTGAAAAGGCGAAGGCGCAGAGCGACGAATACCTCGATTTGGCTCAGCGCAAGCAGGCCGAATTCGCCAACTACCGCCGCCGCACCGAGGGCATCCGAGCGGAGGCCTTTGACGACGGACGGCGCGAGGCGATCAGCCAGCTGCTCCCGATCGTAGACAACCTCGAACGGGCGCTGGCCGCGGCGGGCGAAGAGGACGCGCTCAAGAGCGGCGTTGAAATGGTGCTCCGCCAGACGCGCGACGCGCTGACCAAGATGGGCGTTGAGGAAATCGACCCGCAGGGGCAGCCGTTTGACGCGGAGCTGATGAACGCCGTGATGCAGGGCACCGCCGAGGAGGGCGAGCCGGGCACGGTGTGCATGGTTTTGCAGAAGGGCTACAAGCTCGGCGAGCGCGTGATCCGTCACGCGATGGTCAAGGTGGTTGCGGGCTGAGCCCGTTTCCCAATATAAATCAATCGAATTTCTTTCCAAACTTTTTCTCTATCGAGACAGGAGGACACATATATGAGCAAGATTATCGGTATTGACCTTGGTACTACGAATAGCTGCGTCGCCGTGATGGAAGGCGGCGAGCCGGTTGTCATCCCCAACGCCGAAGGCGCGCGCACCACGCCTTCCGTCGTGGCCTTCACGAAGAACGGCGAGCGTCTGGTCGGCCAGGTCGCTAAGCGTCAGGCGGTGACCAACCCGGATCGCACCATCATCTCCATCAAGCGCGACATGGGCACCGACCGCCGCATCAACATCGACGGCAAGGACTACGCGCCGCAGGACATCAGCGCCATGATCCTGATGAAACTGAAGGCGGACGCTGAGGCGTACCTCGGCGAAACCGTGACGCAGGCGGTCATCACCGTCCCGGCGTACTTCTCCGACAGCCAGCGTCAGGCGACGAAGGACGCGGGCCGCATCGCGGGCCTCGAAGTGCTGCGCATCATCAACGAGCCGACGGCCGCCGCGCTGGCCTACGGCCTTGACAAGGACGATTCCCACAAGATTCTGGTTTACGACCTCGGCGGCGGCACGTTCGACGTGAGCCTGCTGGAGATCGGCGACGGCGTGTTCGAGGTGCTGGCCACCAACGGCAACACCCGTCTGGGCGGCGACGACTTCGACCAGCGCATCATCGACTACCTCGCTGCCGAGTTCAAGAAGGAAAACAACATCGACCTGAAGGCCGACCGTATGGCGCTCCAGCGCCTCAAAGAGGCGGCGGAGAAGGCGAAGATCGAGCTTTCCGGCGTGATGAGCACCAACATCAACCTGCCGTTCATCACGGCGGACGCGACCGGCCCGAAGCATCTGGATATCACCCTGACCCGCGCGAAGTTCGACGAGCTGACCCGCGACCTCGTGGAAGCGACCGTCGCCCCGATGCAGAACGCGCTGCGTGACGCCGGCCTGACCGCCAATGAGGTTGACCGCGTGATTCTGGTCGGCGGCTCGACCCGTATTCCGGCGGTGCAGGAGGCTGTCCGCAAGATGGTTGGCAAGGAGCCGTACCGCAACATCAACCCGGACGAGTGCGTGGCCATCGGCGCCGCGATTCAGGGCGGCGTTCTCGGCGGCGAAGTCAAGGACGTGCTGCTGCTGGATGTTACCCCGCTGTCTCTGGGCATTGAGACGATGGGCGGCGTGTTCACCCGCCTGATCGACCGCAACACCACCATTCCGTGCACGAAGAGCCAGATCTTCTCCACCGCGGCGGACGGCCAGACCTCCGTTGAGGTGCACGTGCTTCAGGGCGAGCGCGAGATGGCGGCGGGCAACAAGACCCTCGGCCGCTTCCAGCTCACCGGCATTGCGCCGGCACCGCGCGGCGTGCCGCAGATCGAGGTCACGTTCAACATCGACCGCAACGGCATTGTGAATGTCTCCGCCAAGGATCTGGGCACGGGCAACGAGCAGAAGGTGACCATCACCTCCAGCACCAACCTGACCGAGGATGAGATCAACCAGCGCGTCAAGGAAGCCGAGCAGTACGCCGCCGAGGACAAGAAGCGCAAGGAAGAGGTCGAAACCCTCAACCATGCCGACAGCATGATCTTCGAGGTGGATAAGCAGCTCAAGGAGCTGGGCGACAAGCTGAGCGCCGAGGACAAGGCGACCGTTGAAAACGAGCTGGCCGAGTTCAAGAAGGTTCGCGAGACCAACGACGCGGAGCAGATCAAGAACGCGATGGAGGCCTTCACGCAGAAGGTGTACGCGGTGTTCGGCAAGATCTATCAGCAGCAGGGCGCGGGCGATCCGAACGCGCAGGCGAACGGCGCGCAGAACGCGGGCAACGCCTCCTCCGACGGCGCGAGCGACGCGGACTACGACGTTCACTAAGTTAAAAAGCAAGATAAACCCTTTTGAGTAAGCGCGCGGCCGCCGTCACTTTGTGGCGGCGGCATCGCGCGGTTAAGGGTTTGACGAGGATAGGCGGTGACTGCTGTGGCAGACAAAAGAGATTACTACGAGGTGCTCGGCGTAGCCAAAGGCGCTTCGGACGACGAAATCAAAAAGGCTTACCGCAAGGCGGCCAAGGCCTGCCATCCGGATCTCCATCCGGACGACAAGGAGGCCGAGGCACGCTTTAAGGAGGTCAACGAAGCCTACGAAGTGCTCAGCGACCCGCAGAAGCGCGCGCGCTACGATCAATTCGGCTTCAACGACCCCACCATGGGCGGCGGCGCCGGCGGCGCCGGCGGAAGCGGCTTTAGCGGTTTCGGCGGGTTTGAAGATATCTTCGATATGTTCACCGGCGGCGGTTTCGGCGGCGGAAGCAGCCGCGGCAGGAGCCAGAACGCGCCTCAGCGCGGCAGCGATTTGCAGTATAACCTGACGCTGACGTTCGAGGAAGCGGCTTTTGGCTGCCGCAAGGAATTTAAGTTCCAGCGCAGCGCGGTTTGCGACGCCTGCGCCGGTACGGGCGCAAAGCCGGGCACACAGCCGCAGACCTGCCCGACCTGCCACGGCTCCGGCCAACAGCGCGTGACGATGAACTCCCCGTTCGGTCAGGTGCAGACGATGCGCACGTGCCCGACCTGCGGCGGCAAGGGCAAGATCATCAAGGACAAGTGCAGCAAGTGCTCCGGCACGGGCTTCACCCGCGTGACGCGCACCGTGACGCTCAACGTTCCGGCGGGCGTGGACGACGGGCAGAATTTCAAGACCATTCCGGGCGAGGGCGAACCCGGCCGCAACGGCGGACCGGCGGGCGACCTGTACATCACCTGCACGGTGCGGCCGCACAAGATCTTCAAGCGCGACCGCTACGACCTGTATTGCGATGTTCCGGTTTCCTTCACGCAGGCGGCGCTGGGCGGCGAAATCGACGTGCCGACGCTGGGCGGCACGACGAAGTACAACATTCCGGCGGGCACGCAGGAGGGAACGTCCTTCCGCATCCGCGGCGAGGGCATTCAGCAGTTCCGCGGCACGAACCGGGGCGATATGTTCTTCACCGTGCACGTCGAGGTGCCCAAGCATCTGGGCGAGAAGCAGAAGGAGCTGCTGCGCCAGTTTGAGGATTCGCTCAACGGGCGCGAGTACGAGCGCCGCAAGAGCTTCGGCGATCAGGTGAAAAGCTACATCCGCGACAACGCCGAGCGGTTCAAGGAAAAATTCGAGAAGAAATAAGCCATCAGGAAAGCGGGACGCGCGAAAAAGCACGGCCTCGCTTTTCTGCGTCTATCAAGAAAGGAAAAACAAGCGATGGATTGGTTGGAAGCTGTGGTGCACACCACCACGATGGGCGCGGACATCGTCAGCGACGTGCTGATGAACGCGGGCGCGGTCGGCACGGCGATTGAGGATCGCTACGATGTGACGTCGAGCAAGAAATCCGACGGCATGTGGGATATGATCGACGAGGACGTGCTCAAACACATGAGCGAGGATGTGCTCGTCAAGGCGTATTTCAAGAGTGACGCGAGCGCGCCGGAGACGCTGCATCTGGTGGAGCAGAAGCTCGGCGAAATCGCCAAAATGGACATGGGCTTTGACATGGGCAGCCTGACGCTCGATACGCAGGGCGTTCGCGAGCAGGATTGGGCGGAGAACTGGAAGAAGTATTACAAGCCCTTCCGCGCGGGCGAGCGTCTGGTCATCAAGCCGAGCTGGGAGGCCTACGAGCCGAAGGAAGGCGACCTTGTGCTGGAGCTTGACCCCGGCATGGCGTTCGGCACGGGTACGCACGAGACGACGTTCATGTGCATGGAGCAGCTTGAAAAATACGTCACGCCCGGATGCCGCGCGATTGACGTGGGATGCGGAAGCGGCATTCTCGGTCTGGCGGCGGCCAAGCTCGGCGCGGCCGATGTGCTGGCGATTGATCTGGATGAGCTGGCGGTGAAAGTCGCGGCGGAAAACACCGAAAAGAACGGCCTTTCGAATGTCGTTCGCGTGGCGCACGGCGATCTGCTCGAAAAGCGCGAGGAGAAGGCCGACGTGATCGTCGCCAACATCATCGCGGATGTGATCTGCTACCTCTGCGGTCCGGTGAAAAAGCACCTGCTGGAAGGCGGCACGTTCATCTGCTCCGGCATCATCCGGGAGCGCGAGGAGGACGTGCAGCGCGCGCTGGCGGCGGCGGGCTACACCGTCTGCAACCGGCTGGCGAAGGGCGAGTGGGTCTGCCTGGCGGCCAAGTTGGCGGCGTAAGGCGGCATAAGAGGGAAAAAGTATGCACCGATTTTTTGCGGATGAACGCGGTATCGTTCAAGATGCCGCCTATCTGAACGCGGAGGACGCGGGGCACGCGCTGCGCGTGCTGCGGCTGGAAAGCGGCGACGAGGTGGAGCTGGTCTGCGCCCCGGCGCGCTATCGGGCGAAAATCGACTCGACGGAGGGCGGCGAGGTTCGCCTGCGCGTGATCGAAAAGCTGCGCGACACCGAGGCGCGGACGCGCGTGACGCTCTATCAGGGGCTGCCCAAGGCGGACAAGATGGAGCTGATCGTGCAGAAGAGCACCGAGCTGGGCGCGGCGGCCATCGCGCCGGTCGCGATGATTCGCAGCGTGGTCAGGCTCGAAGGCAAGGACGCGGTGAAGAAGACCGAGCGATGGCAGAAGATCGCCCGCGAGGCGGTGAAGCAGTGCGCCCGCGTGAGCGCGCCTGAGGTCAGGCTGCCGCGAAAGCTCAGCGCGATGCGTGAGGAATTAAACGCGCTCGACGTGCTGATCGTCCCGTGGGAGGACGCGCGGGACGGAAGCGTTGCCGACTGCCTTGCGCCGTTTGCGCAAAAGGAAGACGTCAGCGTCGGGATTCTCATCGGCCCGGAGGGCGGCATTGCGCCGGAAGAGGCCGAATGGCTGACCCGCGAGGCAAACGCGAAGCTGGTCACGCTCGGGCCGCGTATTCTGCGCACGGAGACGGCGGCCATCGCCAGCCAGACCATCGTGATGGCGCTGCGCGGAGAGATGGAATAAGGAGCTGGGATATTGTCTGAACAGAAAACAGTCGCCTTTCACACCCTCGGGTGCAAGGTGAACCAATATGACACGCAGGCCATGCGCGAGCGGTTTGAACAGGCGGGCTATCGCACGACCGAGTTTGACGGGCAGGCGGATATTTATGTCGTCAACACCTGCACCGTGACCGGCACGGGCGACAAGAAGAGCATGCAGATCATCCGCCGGTGCCATCGGCAGAACCCGCAGGCGCAGATCGTCGTCACCGGCTGTCTGGCGCAGCGCGCGGCGGACGAGCTGACCCTGCCGGGGGTGCGGCTTGTGCTGGGCACACAGCGGCGCGGCGAGGTCGTCGAGCTGCTGGAGCAGGCCATGAAGCAGGATTGCGCGCTGGTGGCGGTTGAAACGCTGCGCAAAGCGCCGTTTGAGCACCTGACGGTGCACGCGCACGAGGGGCACACCCGCGCGACGATGAAGATTCAGGAGGGCTGCGACCGCTGGTGCACATACTGCATCATTCCGTCGGTGCGCGGGCCGATCCGCTCCCGCCCGGTGGATGAAATCGCGGCGGAGGCGCGGAGTCTTGCGGAGGCAGGCTTCCGGGAGGTCGTGCTGACGGGCATCCACCTGACCAGCTACGGCCGCGACGCAAAGGACGGCACGACGCTGCTCGATGCGATTCGCGCGGCGCACGACGTGCCGGGAATCGCGCGGGTGCGGCTGGGCTCGCTGGAGCCGGTCGTCGTCACGCCGGAGTTCGTCGAGGGGATCAAGGGCATGCCGAAGGTCTGCCATCAGTTCCACCTCGCGCTGCAAAGCGGCAGCGACACGGTGCTCGCGCGCATGCACCGGCGCTACACCAGCGGCGAGTTTTTGGACGCCTGCGCCATGCTGCGCGAAGCGTTTGAGGATTGCGCGCTGACCACCGACGTGATGACCGGCTTCCCCGGCGAAACGGAGGCGGAATTCGCGCAGACGAAGGACACCTGCACCCGCGCGGGGTTCGCGCGGATGCACGTCTTCCCGTATTCCGAGCGCGAGGGCACGAAGGCCGCGCTCATGCCGGACAGCGTACCGCGGCACATCCGCGAGGAACGTGCCCGCGAGCTGATCGCGCTGGGGCGCGAGCTGGAAAAGAAGGCGCTGGAAGCGAGAATCGGCAGGGAAGAGGATGTGCTCGTCGAGGAGATCGACGGGCAGGGCAATGGCGCGGGCTATACCGGCGGGTATATGCGCGTATGCGTCAGGGGCGGAAAGCCCGGCGAAATCGCGCGGGTCAGAATCACGGGCACGTACGGCGAGGAACTGACGGGCGAAATCATCGAAAACGAAAAAGGAGAGATCCACATGAGCGATTGTCTTTTCTGCAAAATTGCCGCGGGCGAAATCCCGAGCACGAAGGTCTATGAGGATGAAACGACGCTGGCTTTCCGCGACATCGCGCCGCAGGCGCCGGTGCATGTGCTGGTGATCCCCAAGAAACACGTCAGCGGCTGGTACGACGCGCAGGGCGAAAGCGACGAGACGCTCGCGCACCTGATGCGCGTGGCGGCGCAGGTCGCCAAGAGCGAGGGCATTGTGGAAAGCGGCTTCCGCGTGGTCTCCAACTGCGGCGACGACGCTCAGCAGACCGTGAAGCATCTGCATCTGCATGTGCTCGGCGGCAAAAAGATGGACGGCCGGATGGCCTGATGCGCAAACAACCGCGCAAACAAATTTTTGCCGAAAAGCAAAAATACGGTTGACGAAATGAAATTGTTGCGCTATAATTAGCTGTACGGTACTCCATTGACGGCTGATTTGACGCAATGGATCGTCGAATGTTGAGCCGAGGGGAGGGATACTAGATGTCTGAGATCCGTGTTCGTGAGAATGAATCCCTGGAAAGTGCTCTGAGGAGATTCAAGAGGCAGTGCGCGCGTTCTGGCGTTATTGCTGAGGTCCGTAAGAGAGAGCATTACGAGAAGCCCAGCGTGAAGCGCAAGAAGAAGGCCGAGGCGGCCCGCAAGCGCAAGTACTGATTCACAAAATCGCCCTATCGACTGCCGATAGGGCTTTTTTCTATGCTTTCTTCCGTCACGTGATGCGTGACGCCTCCCGCAAAGAGGGAGGCCAGATTGCAGACAAAAAGCTATTCTCCCCCCGCAGGGGGGAGAATAGCCCTTTCCGCAAATAAGGAAAAAGGATCATTAGGCCGATATACGGGATGCCGATAAAAAACGGCGAAATGAGAACAAGGCGACTGAAGGAGAAAAACGATGACCTACGCATTTTTGCTCTATCCGCATGCCAATGTACGCTATCGCCAGTCGCTTTTGCAGCTGGCTGCGCAGGAACTGGCCATGACGCTGACCGCGCTGGGGCGCGAGGCCGAGGTCACGCCCAAGGAAATGGGCGGCGCGACGTTTTTGACGTTCGAGGCGGCGAAGCTCACCGAACGCGACATGCGCATGCTCAGCCAGTTGGCCAGCGTCTACATGCTCTTTGGCATGGAGGACGGCAGGCTGACCCCGATTGCGCGCACCCATCCCAACTACGTCGGGGAGGATCTGCCCGCGCTGCTCAAATACAAGGGCAAGACGAACGAGATGTTTACCGATACGATGCTGACGATGGCGCTGGCGGCGAGCGCGTTCATGCCCGTGCACGACAGCCAGCTCGTCGTCTGCGACCCGATGGCCGGGCGCGGAACGACGCTGATGCTGGCGCTTCGGCGCGGCTATCACGGCGTGGGGCTTGAAATCGGTAAGGCGGACGTGAAGGAAGCGGCCGATTACATGACGCGCTACCTGGAATTTCACCGCATCAAATACAAGCGGACGGACAGCGCGCTCACCGTGCGCGGGCAGGTGGGCGGCCGGGAAAACAAATTCGTGTTTTCCGATTCGGCGGAGCATTTTAAGGCAGGCGACACGCGGACGCTGCGCCTGATCTGCGGCGACACGCGCGAGGCGGCGGCGCTGCTCAAGCCGAACAGCGTTCATCTGATGGTAACGGACGCGCCCTACGGCGTGCAGAAGGGCACGGCGGGCAGGCAGGATTCCATCGGCGGCACGATTGCGGCGGCGCTTCCGGGGTGGCACAGCGTGCTCAAGCCCGGCGGCGTGCTGGCCATCAGCTTCAACACGCATGTCACCAAGCGCGACGCGCTGATCCGGCTCATGGAAAAGGCCGGGTTTGAGGCGGTGCAGACGGCGAACCTGGAGCATTGGGTTGAGCAGGCGATCAGCCGCGACGTGATTCTGGCGAGAAAACCTTAAATAACGTATATCTTTATGGATTTCGGCATATCCTTCACCATGAAAGCACATCCGCGGGAAACGCCGCGGCAAAGCATGTTGGCCCATTGGGAGGAGCTGAAATCAAATTGGAATCCGCAAGAGTATATCAAAACATGACGGTGGTGCAGCTGCGCGAGCTGGCGCGCGCCAACAAGGTGCGCCTGCCCTACGGGGTGAACAAGGCGCAGATGGTCGAGACGCTGTTTCGCCAGCTTGGCAGCGGGATGAAGCCGGCGCAGGCGCCCGCCGAACAGCCGGACATCGGGCTGTACAAGCCCAAGCCGCTCGGGTTTTACGACGAGGAATACGGCACGAGCAACCCGGTCGTGCCGCAGATGCTCAAGGCGGGGCTGCTGGGCAGCGGCCACGGCCTGCTGGAGGTGCAGCCCGGCGGCTACGGCTTTCTGCGCGCGCAGAACGGAACGCCCGGCGCGGACGACATCTATGTTTCCATCGCGCAGATTCGCCGGTTCAACCTGCACAGCGGCGATGAAATCGTCGGCAAGACGAGGCCGAAGCGGATGGGCGACCGATACAACGCGCTGATGTACATTGAATCCGTCAACGGGGAAAACCCCGAAATTGCGCGCGTGCGCAGGCCGTTTGATTCGCTGACGCCGATTCACCCCAACCGGCGGCTGACGCTGGAGGGGGAGGGTGAGCCGGGAGACCCTTCCATGCGGCTGATGGATTTTATCGCGCCCATCGGCCTCGGTCAGCGCGCGCTGATTGTCGCGCCGCCGAAGGCGGGCAAGACGATCCTCCTGCAAAAAATCGCCCGTGCCATCGAGAAAAATCATCCGGATATCGAACTGATGATTCTGCTGATTGACGAGCGGCCGGAGGAGGTCACGGATATCCGTCGCTCCGTCCGCGCGAACGTGTTTTACTCCACGTTCGATTCGCCGCAGGAAAACCATGTCCGCGTGGCGGATATGGTCTACGAGCGGGCGCAGCGGCTGGTGGAGCAGGGGAAGAACGTCGTCGTGCTGATGGACAGCCTGACCCGGCTGGCGCGCGCCTGCAACGCGCTCAGCCCCGGCGGGCGCGCGATGAGCGGTGGCCTTGCGCCCGGCGCGCTGGACAGGCCGAAGCGCTTTTTCGGCGCGGCGCGCAACATCGAGGAGGGCGGCAGCCTGACGATGATCGCGACGGTGCTGGTGGAGACGGGCAGCCGGATGGACGACATCATCTTTGAGGAATTTAAGGGGACGGGCAACGCGGAAATCAAGCTCGACCGGGCGCTCTCCGAGGCGCGCATCTTTCCGGCCATTGATCTGGCCAAATCCGGCACGCGGCACGAGGAGCTGCTGCTCTCCCCGGCGGAATGCGAGGGCGTGGCGATGGTGCGGCGGATGCTGGGGCAGGGGCACACCCGCGAGGCGACCGCCCAACTGATTTCCATGCTGCTCAAGACCGAAAAAAACGAAGATTTTTTCAAAAGATTGAAAGAATGGCTTGCAATTTGGGAGAAAGAAGGGTATACTATACGCAGTCTCCGCTCAGGCGTATGAGAAGGTGCGATTTGGCGCGCCTTTCATACGATAGTATCGCGGCGAAAGAGGTGAAAATCATGAAGGAAGGCATCCATCCGAAGTATCAGAAGGCGACCGTGACCTGCGTTTGCGGCAACACCTTCGTAACGGGTTCCACTAAGCCGGAGCTGCGCGTTGAAATCTGCTCCAAGTGCCACCCGTTCTTCACCGGCAAGCAGAAGCTCGTTGACGCGGGCGGCCGTGTCGATCGCTTCAAGAAGCGTTACGGCATCTAATCTTACCCACTCGGAGACAGCGAAAGCTGTCTCCTTTTGTTTTGCCCGAAAAGAAAATGAGAAGAAAAACATAAATGCCAAAACGACAAATATAGTTGACGAAATGACGGATGAGGCGTATAATGCAATCATCTGGAATCCTGAGAAGAAGGAGGCGGCGAAACGCTTGAAAAACCTTCGGTTGAAGGCGGCGCGGGTTGGCTGCGACCTGTCGCAGGAGGAATTGGCTGCGAAGGTCGGCGTGACGCGCCAGACCATCGGCATGATCGAGGCCGGGCGGTTTAATCCGTCGCTGGCGCTGTGTGTGGCCATCTGCCGGGCGCTGGGCAAGACGCTCAACGACCTATTCTGGGATGAGGAGGGCGGCGCATGAAGCTCTATCTCAAAACAAAAAACGTGCTGGATGAGCGCGAAACGCAGGAGATGTACCGCATCGAGCATCGCGGAATGTGGGGCATGTACGCGCTGCTGTGCGCGGCAGTCGTGGTGCAGATGCTCTTCGGCGCGGGCTTTGCGCAGGTCGCGGGCGAGGCGTTTGTCATCGCCGTGGTCAGCGTCGGCATGATTATCGCGTATGCGCGGCGCGGCATTTGGGATGCGGACGCGCGGCCGAGCACGGGCGGCAACGCGGCGTATGCGCTGCTATGCGCGCTGGGCGTGACGGCGGTGACGTTCGGGCTGCACGAAAACGCGGTCAAGGCGCTGCTCTTTGGCGCGGCGGCGTTTATCCTGTGCTTTGCCCTGCTGTCGCTGCTGATGGCCTACGTCAAGAAGCGCCAAAAGCAGCAGAGCGACGAGCTGGACGACGAATAAGGGAGACGTTGGGGCGTTGCCCCAAGCCCCAGCAGGGAACTGAGTTCCCTGCACCTTCCGATTTGTTTTAGCCGTTGATCACGAAGTGATCAACGAAAGTGGGAAATCCAAGAACCTCAGGTTCTTGGCGGGGTTTGGGGCAGAGCCCCAAGAAAGGAACAGGCACAATGAGCAATCAGAAGCATCAATATAAGGATATCGGCGGGCAGGCCGTCATGGAAGGCGTGATGATGCAGAGCCCGTCGGATGAATCCATCGCCATCGCGGTGCGCCGCCCGAACGGCAGGATCATGGTGACGTGCAAGCACAACGAGCCGCTCTCCAAAAAGCACAAGTGGATGGGACTGCCGTTGATCCGCGGCTGCGTCAACATGGTGGTCATGCTCAAAATGGGCATGGAAACCCTCGACAAGAGCACGCAGATGCTCGGCGTGATGGAGGAAGAACCCAGCAAGTTTGAAAAGTGGCTTGCCGAGAAGCTGGGCGCGAGCATCGACAAGGTCGTCATGGCCGTCGCGATGGTGCTTGCCGTCGCGCTGAGCCTGTTCCTGTTTGTCGCGCTGCCCTCGGGCATGGCGACGCTCGTCGGCAAGGGAACGGACAGCCGCTTTGTCATCAACCTTTCCGCCGGATTGACGCGCATCGCGATTCTGGTCGGTTATATGATCGCGATTTCCTTCGTGCCGGATATCAAGCGCGTGTTCATGTACCACGGCGCGGAGCATAAGACCGTATACTGCAACGAGGCCGGGCTGGAGCTGACGCCGGAAAACGCGCGCCGGTTCTCCCGCCTGCATCCGCGCTGCGGCACGGCGTTCCTCTTTCTGGTCATGTTCATCTCAATTCTGATTGGCGCGGTGGCGGATCAGGTGCTCTTTGCGCTGTTCGGCATTGAAAAGCTGACGTTCCTTGGCCGTATTCTGCGCAGCCTGCTGACGCTGCCGATCGTCACCGGCGTTTCGTATGAGGTGCTCAAGGGGCTGGCGCACGCGGGCGACAGCGTGATCGTGCGCATCCTCCGCTGGCCGGGCATGATGCTTCAGTATCTGACCACCAGAGAGCCGGACGATTCCATGCTCGAAGTCGCCATCGCGTCGATGAAGGCGGCGAAGGCGGGTCCGGCGCACTACGGCGAGAACCTTGACGCGAACGTATACGTCTACGGCGCGAAGGGGAAAAAGCCCGAACCGGCGGGCGACGGACAGGCGAACGAAAACGCGCCTGACGAAGCGCGGGAAGACGAAAAAGAAGACGAAAAGAACGACGAGAAGAAGGACGGTGCTTCCGCGTGACGATCCGCGAAGCGCTGCGTCTGGCGGCGGCTCGGCTTGAACAGGCGGGCGTGCCCGACGCGGATGTGGACGCCGCTTATCTGCTGGCCAGCGTATTGAAAGAAGATACGCTGGCTATGCGTATAAATGGACATCGTGAATTGGCCGCGCCGCAGCGGGCGGCGTTTGACGCGCTCTGCGACCGGCGGGCGGCGCGCGAGCCGCTGCAATACATCCTCGGCGAAACGGAATTTATGGGGCTGACGTTCCACGTCGAGCCGGGTGTGCTGATTCCGCGCGCGGACACGGAGATTCTCGTCGAAAAGGCGCTTGCGTGGATGAAACCGGGCGCGCGGGTGCTGGATATCGGCACGGGGAGCGGCGCGATTGCCGTCAGCCTCGCCAAGCTGGGCAGACAGGCGCAGGTGACGGCGGTGGATGTGAGCGACAGGGCGCTGGAAATCGCGCGGCGAAACGCCGAGCGCAACGGCGCGGCCGTTGAATTTGTCAAAAGCGACTGTTTTTCTGCGCTGAAAGGCCGAAAATATGATATGATTGTATCAAACCCGCCGTATATTTCGGAGGACGAGATGCGGGGGCTGATGCCGGAGGTCACGCGCGAGCCGGAGCTGGCGCTTTTCGGCGGCGCGGACGGGCTGGATTTTTACAGGCGCATCAGCCGGGAAGCGCCGGAATACCTGAACGAGGGCGGCTGCCTGCTCTTTGAAATCGGCTGGCTGCAAAAGGACGCGGTGAGCGCGCTGGTGAAGGCGCATATCGGCGAGCCGTTCGCGCTGCGCGACTATGGGCAGAACTGGCGCGTCGTCGGGGCGAAGAAGGAGGGCGCATGCTGAAAAAACTCGATTGGGTGCACCCGCGCATGGAGGAGCTGGGCATGCTGCTCTCCGACCCGGCGGTGGTGCAGGATCAGGAAAAATGGCGGGCGCTGATGCGCGAGCACAGCCAGCTTGAGCCGCTGGATCAGGCCGTTCGCCGATACGCCGAATTGGAGGACGCGCAAAAGCAGGCGCGCGCGCTGCTCGATGAGCCCGACATGGCCGAAATGGCGAAGGAGGAGCTGGACGAACTCGAGCGCCGGCTGGCGGAGACCCGGCGCGAAATTCAGCTTCTGCTTCTGCCCAAGGATCCGAACGCGGAACGGAACGTCGTGATGGAAATCCGCGGCGGCGCGGGCGGCGAAGAGGCGGCGCTGTTCGGCGCGATGCTGATGCGGATGTACATGCGATACGCCGAGCGGCACGGCTGGAAGACCGAGATGCTGGAGGCCAGCTTGACCGAGCTGGGCGGTGTGAAGGAGGCGGTTTTCGCCATCACGGGGGAAGGCGCGTTCAGCCGCCTGAAATACGAGAGCGGCGTGCACCGCGTTCAGCGCATCCCGGTGACGGAGAGCAACGGCAAGCGGCAGACCTCCACCGCGACGGTCGCCGTGCTGCCCGAGGCGGAGGAGGTTGACGTTAAAATCAACCCCGACGACCTGCGCATCGACGTCTACCGCGCGTCCGGCCACGGCGGGCAATACATCAACAAGACGGACAGCGCCGTGCGCATCACGCACATCCCCAGCGGCATCGTCGTGACCTGTCAGGACGAAAAAAGCCAGCTCAAGAACAAGGAAAAGGCGATGCGCGTTCTGCGCGCGAGGCTTTACGAAAAATTGCAGGAGGAAAAGGACGCGGCCTACGCCAGCGACCGCCGCGCGCAGGTGGGCACGGGCGACCGAAGCGAGCGCATCCGCACCTACAATTTCAACGAAGGGCGCGTCACCGATCACCGCATCGGCAAGACGATCTACGCCATCGACGCTTTTGTGGATGGCGATATGGACGACATCATCGACCCGCTGATATACGCCGACCAGCAGGAGCAGCTGCGCGCGTTGGGGCAGGGCGAATGGCAAAGAGGATAAAGCGATGAAAACAGAGCTGCTCAAGGTGAACGAAGAATCCGTCGCGCTGGGCGCGAGGCTCATCCGCGAGGGCGAGCTCGTCGGTTTCCCGACGGAGACGGTCTACGGGCTGGGCGCAAACGCGCTGGACGCGCGCGCGGTCGCCAAGATTTTTGAAGCGAAGGGGCGTCCGCAGGATAACCCGCTGATTACGCATGTCGCCTGCGTGGAAGAGATTCCGCCGCTGGTGCGCGCGATTCCCGCGGCCGCGCGGAAGCTGATGGAGGCGTTCTGGCCGGGGCCGATGACGCTGATTCTGCCCAAGGCGGACTGCATCCCCGACGCGGTGAGCGCGGGGCTGGACACGGTGGGCATTCGCCTGCCCGCCAACGCCGACGCGCGCAGGCTGATTCGCGCGGCGGGCTGCCCGATTGCCGCGCCGAGCGCCAACCGAAGCGGCCGCCCCAGCCCGACGACGGCGCTGCACGTGCTGGAGGACATGGACGGGCGGATTCCGCTGATTCTGGATGGCGGCGCGTGTCAGGTCGGCGTGGAATCCAGCGTGATCGACGCGACGGGCGAGGTGCCGGTGATTCTGCGTCCGGGCGGAATCACGCCGGAGATGGTGGAGCGCGTGCTGGGGCATGTCCGCGTGGACGAGCATGTGATGAGCCCGCTCCGGGAGGGCGACGTGGCGCGCTCGCCGGGAATGAAATACAAGCATTACGCGCCGAAGGCGAAGGCGGTCATCTTCAGCGGCGCGCCGGAGCATGTCGTCTCGGCGATTTGCAGGCGATACGACGAGCAGACGGCCAAGGGCGAGCGCGTGGCTATTCTGGGGCTGGACGAGCACCGTTACGGGGATCGCACGTTCATCAGCCTGGGCAGCGAAAAACGCCCGCAGGAGGCGGCGGCAAGGCTGTTCGCCGCGCTGCGCGAATTGGATGAACGCGGGGACACGGTGGCGCTCTGCGAGGCGGTGGATACGGCGGGCATCGGTCTGGCCGTGATGAACCGCATGGGGCGCGCGGCGGCGTTCGATATCGAGCAGGTATGATCTGCCGGTCTTTTGAGCCCGTCTTCGATGAAAGCGCGCGGGTGCTGATCGTCGGCTCGATGCCCAGCGTCAAATCGCTCGAAGACGCGCAGTATTACGCGCACCCGAGAAACGCATTCTGGCCGATTCTGTTCGATATTTTCGGGGAAGCGCCCAGCCGGGATTACGAGCGGAAAAAGGCGCTGATCCGCGCGCATCATCTGGCCTTGTGGGACGCGGCGGCCGTTTGCGAGCGCGAGGGCAGTCTGGACAGCAACATGCGCGGCGTGGTGTACAACGACTTCGGCAGGCTGTACGCGAAATGCCCGGACATTCGGGCGGTGCTCTGCAACGGCGCGGCGGCGCACAAGCTGTTTATCCAATCCGGCTGGGCGGGGGCGCGCCAGGTCATCCGGCTGCCCAGCACGAGCCCGGCGTATACCATGGCCTATGAAAAAAAGCGGGAGGCGTGGCGCGCGGCGCTCTGCGCCCTTCAGATCGTTCAATCAACCGAACCAAAGGAGGAACGGATATGAACATGGTGGATATCATTCTCAAAAAGAAAGCGGGAGAAGCGCTCAGCGCGGAGGAAATTCGCTTTTTCGCGCAGGGCGCGGCGGCGGGAACCATCCCGGATTACCAGCTTTCGGCGCTGCTGATGGCGATTTGCTGGCGGGGCATGAACGCGCAGGAGACGACCTGCCTGACGATGGAAATGATGCATTCCGGCGGCGTGGTCGATCTGTCCGCCATCGACGGCGTTTGCGTGGATAAACATTCCACCGGCGGCGTGGGCGACACGACGACGCTGGTGCTCGTGCCGCTGGCAGCGGCCTGCGGCGCGAAGGTCGCGAAGATTTCCGGCCGCGGCCTTGGGCATACGGGCGGCACGCTGGATAAGCTGGAGAGCATCCCCGGCTGCTCGGTGGAGGAGACGGAGGCGCGCTTTGTGCGGCAGGTGCAGGAAATCGGCTGCGCGGTCATCGGCCAGACGCACGACCTCTGCCCGGCGGATAAGGCGCTTTACGCGCTGCGCGACGTGACCGGCACGGTGGACTGCATTCCGCTGATCGCCTCGAGCATCGTATCCAAGAAGCTGGCGAGCGGCGCGGGCGCAATCGTGCTGGATGTGAAGACCGGCAGCGGCGCGCTGATGCACACGCTGGAGGATTCCATCGCGCTGGCGAAGGCCATGGTTGATATCGGCGCGCAGGCGGGCAAGCCGATCCTCGCGCTGGTGACGGGCATGGAGCAGCCGCTGGGCACGCACGTGGGCAACGCGCTGGAGGTCAAGGAGGCCATCGACATCCTCGCCGGGCGCGCGGGCGGCGACCTGCTGGCCGTGTCGCTGGAGCTGGGCAGCCGGATGCTCGTCGCGGCGGGGATCGCCGAGAATGTGGAAGACGGCAAGGCGCGCATGAAGCGGGCGCTGGAGAGCGGCGCGGGGCTTGAAAAGCTGAAGGAAATGATCGCGGCGCAGGGCGGCGACGCGGGCGTTTGCGACGACGTGACGCGCCTGCCGCAGGCCAAGTACCTCGTGCCCGTGCCCGCGCCGCACGACGGCTACGTTGCGGACATGGATACGACGGCCATCGGCTACTGCGCGCAGGATCTCGGCGCGGGCCGCAAGCAGAAGACGGACGCGATTGACCCGGCGGTCGGGCTGGTGATGGATGTGCGCATCGGCGATTTTGTGAAGCAGGGCGACGCGCTGGCGACGCTGCACCTGAACCGGATGGAGCTGGCGGAGGGCGCGATTGCCCGCATGCAGCAGGCCGTCAGGCTGACGAGCGAGAAACCCGCGACGCCGCCGCTGGTGTATGCGGCGGTTTCACCGGAAGGGGTCGCGCGCTGAAAAACGCTTTCCGTCCGCCTGCGGCGCGACGGAAGGGGTTCAAAGGAGAAATATGGAAGGAAAGCAAAAAAGGGAGAGCTTTCGCAAAAAGGCGGGGCTGCTGGCGCACCATCTGAGGCCGGCAGCCTCCGCGTTTGCGCTGGGCATCGGCGCGTCACTGGCGGCCACGCTGCTGCGAACGCTCTTTACACAGATCATTCGTTTTACCGTCGATCACGCGCTGCTGGGGGAGACGGACGGGCTTCCGGCGTTTCTGCTGGATGCGCCCGCCGGGCGAATCCTCGTCTGGTGCGCGGCGGCCGCGGCGACGGTCGCGCTGCTGGAATTCGGCGCGGGATTTGTGCAGGATTCCAACCTGCCCAAGGGGTCGGAACGGTTTGTGAAGTCGCTGCGCGACGCGCTATACGGCCACATTCAGCGGCTGCCGTATAGCTGGCATGTGCAAAACCCGACCGGCGACATCATCCAGCGCTGCACATCCGACGTGGAGGTTGTCCGCAATTTTATCGCCGAGCAGATGGTCGAGCTGCTGAGCACGACGTTCCTGATTGCGGTCTACATGATCGCCATGTTCGCGATGAACGTCAAAATCTCGCTGTTCGTGTTCGCGTTCATCCCGGTGATCGTCGGCTATTCGCTGGTCTTCTACAAGCGCATTTCGAAGGGCTACCAGAAGGCGGACGAGGCGGAGGGCGAGCTCTCCAGCACGGTGCAGGAGAACATCACCGGCGTGCGCGTGGTGCGCGCCTTTGGCCGCGAACGCGACGAGCTGGAAAAATTTCAGCGGAAGAACAACAATTACGCCAATATCTGGATGAAGCTCGGCGACATGATGACGGTGTTCTGGTCGCTGGGCGACGTGATGAGCATGGCGCAGGTCTTCGGCGTGATCGCCATCGGCGTGCAGCTCTGCGTGAAGGGCGAAATCACGCTGGGCACCTACCTGGCGTTCGTCAGCTACACGCGCCAACTGACGTGGCCCGTCCGCGCGCTGGGGCGCACGCTGTCGGAGATGAGCAAGGCGGGCGTTTCCATCGACCGCCTGCTCTATATCCTGGGCGCGGAGCCGGAAAAAGGCCCCGAAGCGCCGGCGGCGGCGAACCTCTCCGGCGATATCCGCTTTGAGCACGTGAGCTTCGCCTATGCGCAGAAGAAGGTGCTCGACGACGTGAGCTTCACCGTCAAGGGCGGCTCGACGCTCGGCGTGTTCGGCGAAACGGGCAGCGGAAAGAGCACGATTGCGCTGCTGCTGGCGCGGCTTTACGACCCCGGCGAGGGCAGAATCACCATCGGCGGCGTGGACGTAAGGGACATGAACCCGAGCGAGCTGCGGCGCGGCGTGGGCGTCGTGCTGCAGGAGCCGTTTCTGTTTTCCAGAACGGTCGCGCAGAATATCGCCATCACCCGCGAAAACGTCAGCCGGGATGAAATCGAGCAGGCGGCGCGGGAAGCCTGCCTGCACGACGCCATCGGCAGTTTTCAGGCCGGGTATGAAACGGTGGTCGGCGAGCGCGGCGTGACGCTCTCCGGCGGACAGAAGCAGCGAACCGCCATCGCGCGGACGCTGCTGGAGCACGCGCCGATCATGGTGTTTGACGACGCGCTCTCCGCCGTGGACGCGAAGACCGACGAGGCCATCCGCGGCAGGCTGCGCGAGGCGGCGGGCGGCTCGACGATGATTTTGATCGCGCACCGCGTCGCAACGCTGATGCAGGCCGACCAGATCATCGTGCTCAGGGACGGGCGCATCGTCGAGCAGGGCGCACCGGAGGCGCTCCTGGCGCAGGGCGGCCTGTTCGCGCGGACGGCGCGGATGCAATCCGCCGAGGGAGAGGAGGAAGCCGAATGAGCCGAACGGAAGAAAAGCGCGCGGCTTTCTCGCTTGCGCCGTGGAAGCGGCTCTGGCGGTGCGTCTGCCAGCATCGGCTCCGGCTGGCGCTGGCCATCGGCAGCAATCTGCTGCTCGCCGTCGCGGATTTTTACATCCCGCTGCTGCAAAGCCGGGTCGTCGATCAATTCATTCTGACGGGGACGACGGCGGGGTTCGGCGGCTATGCCGTCAAGTACATTGGCGTATGTCTGTTTGAAATCGCGATGCTGCTGGTGTATTTCAAGGCCTGCATGGGGCTTGAAATGCTGTCCGGGCGCGACATGAAGGAGGCCTGCTTCGTCAACCTGCAAAAGCTGAGCCTCGATTATTACAACGTGACCAGCGCGGGGCACACGCTTTCGCGCGTGATGAGCGACACCGACCGCATCGCCACCTGCATCGCGTGGGTCTTTCCGGATATCCTCTGGGGCTTCGCGTATATCCTCGGCGTGCTGGGCGTGATGCTTTCGCTCTCGCCCGGTCTGGCGATGACGATTATCGTCATTGCGCCGATTGTGACCGCGCTGACGGTGTATTTCCAGAAAAAGCTGATTGCGCTCAACCGCGACGTGCGCGCGCAGCATTCCAAAATCACCAGCAGCTACAACGAAGGCATCATGGGCGCGAAGACCAGCAAGACGCTGGCGCTGGAAGAACGCCTGACCGACGAATTCGAGCAGACGACCGCGCAGGCGGCGAAGGCCGGGATTCTCCACGGGCGGATGCGCGCGATTTACGTGCCGCTGATCGTGCTCTGCGGCACGCTGGCGGCCAGCGCAACGCTGCTGCGCGGCGGCCGGATGGCGCTCTCCGGCAGGCTGAGCCTCGGCGTGCTCAGCGCGTTTATGACGTATGCGCTGAGCCTGTTCCAGACCTTTAGACAGCAGGCGGCGCGCATCTCCCAGATGATTTCGCTTCAGGCGAATGTGGAGCGCGTGGTCGGGCTGATCGACGAAAAGCCGACCGTGCAGGACAGCCCCGAGGTCGAGGCGAAATACGGCGACTGTTTCCACCCCAAGCGGGAAAACTGGGAGGAGATGCGCGGCGAAATCGACTTTGACGACGTATCCTTCACCTATCCGGACGGCGGCGAGGAGGTGCTGACGCACTTTTCGCTGCATGTGCCTGCGGGGAGCACGGTCGCCATCGTCGGCGAGACGGGCGCGGGCAAAAGCACGCTGGTCAACCTCGTCTGCCGCTTCTTTGAGCCGACAGGCGGACGGGTGCTGATCGACGGGCGCGACGCGCGCGAGCGCAGCCAGCTCTGGCTGCACAGCCACGTCGGCTATGTGCTCCAATCGCCGCACCTGTTCTCCGGCACGATTCGCGAGAATATCCGCTACGGCCGGCCGGAGGCGACGGATGAGGAGGTCTACGCGGCGGCCAGAGCGGTCAGTGCGGATCGCGTCGCGGCGAAGCTCGAACAGGGCTACGATACGGACGTCGGCGAATGCGGCGACAAGCTCTCCACCGGCGAAAAGCAGCTCATTTCCTTCGCCCGCGCGGTGATCGCCCGGCCGAAGATTTTCGTGCTCGACGAGGCGACCAGCTCCGTGGACACGGAAACCGAAATGCTGATTCAAAAGGCGACGCACACGCTGATGCAGGGCACGACCTCGTTTGTCATCGCGCACAGGCTTTCGACGATCCGTCAGGCCGACGTGATTCTGGTCATCGACCACGGCAAGATCGTCGAGCAGGGCACGCACGAGCGCCTGCTCAAGGCGGGCGGCGCATACGCCGCGCTGTATCATACCCAGTTGAGCAGGCAGGAATAATCATTTTCCGTCTTGACTTTTCCCGCCGTGTGGTTTATACTGTGCTCACTTGAGATGAGAAAGAAGAGTAACCCCATCGCAGAGCCTCAAGAGAGACGCGCCGTCGGCTGGAAGCGCGTCGGCGGGCGCGGGGCGAAAACCACCTTTTGATTAAGCCGCGCGGCGCGCGATACAGCGCCAAAGAGAACCAATCAGGGTGGAACCACGGGCTAGATTTTGATCGCTCGTCCCTCAGCAAAACGCGAGGGACGGGCGTTTTTTGATTCGTCCCAACCGCTCCAAATTTCAAAGAAGAGGAGAAGATGATTATGAAGGTTATTTACAACGACGGCCATGTTGCCGAGTGCCCGGAAGACGAGGAGCTGCACGTCATCCGCCACACGGCCGCGCACATTCTCGCGCAGGCGGTGAAGCGCCTGTATCCGGAGGCGCGTTTCGCTTACGGCCCGGCGACCGAGAAGGGCTTCTATTACGACGTCGATCTGGGCGACAAGAAGCTCTCCGACGAGGATCTGCCCGCGATTGAGGCGGAGATGGCGAAGATCGTCAAGGAAAACCTGCCGATCAAGCCGTTCGTGCTCAGCCGCGAGGACGCGGTCAAGCTGATGGAGGAGCGCGGCGAAACCTACAAGGTCGAGCACATCGGCGATCTGCCGGAGGATGCGGTGCTCAGCTTCTATCAGCAGGGCGAATACATCGACATGTGCATTGGCCCGCACCTGACCTATACCAAGGCGCTCAAGGCGTTTAAGCTGACCCAGCTTTCCGGCGCATACTGGAAGAATGACAAGAACAACATCATGCTCACCCGCATCGGCGGCACGGCGTTCCGCACCCGCGAGGAGCTGGAGGAATACAACAAGCTGATGGAGGAGGCCGCCCGCCGCGACCATCGCCGCATCGGCAAGGAAATGAACCTGTTCATGCTCTGCGACGAGGGCCCGGGCTTCCCGTTCTTCCTGCCCAAGGGCATGGCGCTCAAGAACGCGCTGATTGATTACTGGCGCGACATCCACTACAAGGCGAACTACGTCGAGGTTTCTACGCCGCTGATTATGAACCGCCACCTGTGGGAGACGAGCGGCCACTGGGATCATTACAAGGACAACATGTACGCCACCAAGATCGACGGCGAGGATTACTGCATCAAGCCGATGAACTGCCCGGGCGGCGTGATGGTCTACCGCAGCCAGCCCCATTCCTACCGCGAGCTGCCGCTGCGCGTGGGCGAGCTGGGTCTTGTCCATCGCCATGAGCTGAAGGGCGCGCTGCACGGCCTGTTCCGCGTGCGCTGCTTCACGCAGGACGACGCGCATATCTTCATGCGCCCCGACCAGATCACCGACGAGATCATCGGCGTGGTCGGCCTCATCAATCAGGTGTACAGCAAGTTCGGCTTTGATTACTTCGTCGAGCTTTCCACCCGCCCGGAGAACAGCATGGGCAGCGATGAGGATTGGGAGGCGGCGACCAACGGCCTGATTAAGGCGCTGGAGAAGCTCAACATGCCGTATATCGTCAACGAGGGCGACGGCGCGTTCTACGGCCCGAAGATCGACTTCCACCTGCGCGACAGCCTGGGACGCACCTGGCAGTGCGGCACGATTCAGCTCGACTTCCAGATGCCGCTCAACTTCGGTCTGGAATACATCGCCGAGGACGGCAGCCGTCAGCGCCCGATTATGATCCATCGCGTCTGCTTCGGCTCTATCGAGCGTTTCATCGGCATCCTGACCGAGCATTTCGCGGGCAAGTTCCCGACGTGGCTCGCGCCGACGCAGGTGAAGGTTCTGCCGGTTTCCGACAAGAGCATGGATTACGCGAAGGAAGTCTACGAGGCGCTGCGCGAGAAGATGATCCGCTGCGAACTGGATACCCGCAACGAGAAGATCGGCTACAAGATCCGCGAGGCGCGTCAGGTGGATCGTGTGCCGTACATGCTGATTATCGGCGCGAAGGAAGTGGAGACGAACACCGTCTCCGTCCGCGACCGCGACACCGACGAGACCGTGACCATGACGCTCGACGAGTTCCTCGGCAAGCTCTGTAAGCAGATCGAGGAGCGCGCGTAAACGATACATTGAAGGCGGCGCAGCCCGTTTGGCTGTGCTGCTTTTTCTTTTGGACGGCGGCCGTGCGTTTTGGGATTTGCGATTGTTACGATGAAAAATGCGGCGGTATTTCATTTATTCGGCGTAAAAAATGAGATATAATGCGCAAAGTCCGTTGTAATTTTTGTGATTCTGTGTTATGCTAAGAGCGAAGCATGATAACGGAGGTGTCGGGTATGTATCGAACGGCCATTGAAACGCTGTTCCGATGGAAGCAAAGCAAGCACCGCAAGCCTTTGATTATCGAAGGCGCGCGTCAGGTTGGCAAGACATGGCTGATGAAGGAATTTGGCAGACAGGCATATGCGGATACCGTATATATCAATTTCGATTCCAATTCTAGAATGGCGGAGCTGTTTGCTTCCGATCTGGATGCGGAGCGCCTGATGATGGGGCTGGAACTGTACGCGGGAAGAAAGATTGATCCCGATCAATCCCTGCTGATCTTCGACGAGGTGCAGGAGGTGCCCAGAGCGCTGGCCTCGCTCAAATATTTTTGCGAAAACGCGCCGCAGTATCACATTGTCTGCGCGGGTTCTCTGCTCGGCATCGCCCTGCATGAAGGCACGTCCTTCCCAGTCGGCAAGGTGGATTTTCTAAAGCTCCATCCGTTGTCCTTCAAGGAATTTTTGATGGCGACCGATAAGGAGCGCTTTGCCAAGCTGCTGGATCAACGGGATTTCCCCATGATAACCAGCTTTAAGCAAACGTATATCGACGCTTTGAAACATTATTATTTTGTCGGCGGCATGCCGGAAGCCGTGCAGCGTTTCGCGGAAGATAAGGATTTTAACGAGGTTCGTGAAATTCAAAAGCGGATTCTTGCGGCTTACGAACAGGATTTTTCCAAACATGCCCCGAACGAAATCGTTCCGAGACTGCGAATGCTGTGGAACAGCATCCCTTCGCAGTTGGCCAAGGAAAACAAAAAGTTTATCTACGGCCTTGTTCGCGAGGGTGCTCGCGCGAAGGAATATGAAACGGCCATGATGTGGCTCAGCGATTGCGGTCTTGTGCACAAGATCAGCCGCGTCAATGCGGCGGGGCTTCCCCTGCGAGCCTACGAGGATTTAAAGGCGTTTAAGCTGTTTGTGGTGGACGTGGGGCTTCTGGGCTGTATGGCCGGTCTTCGTCCGCGTACATTGCTTGATGGCAACGAACTTTTTGCCGAATTTAAAGGAGCGCTTACAGAGCAGTATGTTTGCCAGCAGTTTAAAACCGTCGAGGATTTGGACGTTTATTATTACACCAACGACCGAGGCTCCTGTGAGGTTGATTTTGTTGTCGACACGGGCGAGCGGATCATTCCCGTGGAGGTCAAGGCGGAAGTCAATCTGAGAGCCAAGAGCCTGAAAACCTATCGGGAAAGATTTTCTCCCGAGATTTGTGTTCGAACCTCTATGGCGGACTATAAAAAAGAGGAATGGCTTGTCAATCTGCCGCTGTATGCGATAGACCAGATAGCCCGGATATGAGTGGAGGCAACAATGGTGAATATAAAACAATTATCCTCTGAAGGTAAGATTGCGTATTTGATTAAGCCGATCTTGAAGGTATTGCAAGAGGCCGGCGGACAGTTGGAACGTTCTGAAATCAAGGCACGGATCGCGGATTTGGACGATCAGATCGCAGAATTTGCAGAGATTGAAAAGAGATCCAAGAAAACGGGAAATACCTATAAGGAATTTAATTTTAAGTTTAATTTTGCGATTAAAGATTTGTTTTTCATCGGATTGTTGACGTATACAGATACTTCACCTGTTACACTAACCGAAAAAGGCTTATATCTTGATGTGGATAGTCTGGACGTCGAAAAAGAGATCATGGAGGAATCAAAAAAGCATTGGGAACAGTTGAAACAAAACAATAGAAAGAATAAGGATACGGATTTTTCAGATAATGAGGAAGAAATGCATGAAGAAGAAAAAATGGAGGATGATTTTAAAGAGAAGCTGCTTTCGGCTATTGCAAAAATGACACCCAAAAAGTTTGAGGCTTTTTCGAGAGCGTTGTTAAATCGCATGGGTGTTGAATTTACGGAAAAAGGTGTCCAAATCAGTAATGATGGTGGAATTGACGGTTATGGGTATCACACGGATACCAATGATTTCCGCACAACACGAGTCGTTATTCAATGCAAGCGTTATAACGCTGCGCCCGTAACAGAACCTGAAATCAATCAGTTTTTAGGCGCGATGAATAAGAACAAGGCCGATTACGGTGTGTTTATTACGAATGGCAGATTTACAAATTCTGCAAGACAGGCAGCAAGGGAAGGTTCTCCCATTACTTTGATTGACGGAAATGAGTTGGTCAGGCTTGTCATCAAGTATGAGTTGTACATAACGCCGGTGAAAACATATGTTTTAGAGGCATTTTATAACTCGGAGGAATAAGGACATATAAAAAACATCCGATTGATTTACAGCGTTTATCTGCAAAATCAATCGGATGATCGTTGCGGACGTGCACCACACGTCCGTTTTTATGTGTTGTTAATTCCCGTAATTCTCAATGCCCCTGAGCATCTCCAGCTCGCGCACGTCGCGCACATCGGTGAACGTCTCGCGGGAGAGCAGCACCGCCGAGCGCCAATACAGGCAGATATACGGCTGATCCTGCTCGAATTGATCCTGAATGAGGCTCATCGCGTTTTTATAGCTGTCGGCGGTGTAGCTCTTGCGCAGCTGGGTGATGAGGTCGTTCATGTCGTTGGAGCGATAGCGCGTGTAGTTACAGCTCGCGGTGGAGGTCAGTGTGAAGCCGGGGTCGGGGGACACGTCGAAATTGAAGCCGCACATGGCGATGGAATAGTCGCCGCTGACGAGCTTGGTCTGCACGCTTTCGCGCGACCACGTGGCGACGTAAGCCGGGATGCCGACGGCGGCAAGCTGATCGACGATCTTGTTGGCGGCGTTGGTGCGCGCGGTGGAACCGGGCTCGTCGTAGACGAGCAGGCGCAGGGATTCCATCTTCTTGCCGTCCTTGTAGCGGTTGCCGTCGTCGGCGAGCTTGTAGCCCGCGCTGTCCAGCAGGGACGCGGCCATCAGCGGGTCGTAAATGTCGCGGATGGTCGATTCGTTGGAGAGCCATGTGCCGGAGGGAATCGGGGTATAGGCGACGGTCGCCATGTTTTGATACGCGGAGGAGATCAGCTCGCTGCGGTTGATGGCGTAGGAAATCGCCTGCCGCAGGAGGTTCTGGCCGTTGTCGTCGCTCTTGAAATCCTTATACGCGCGGTTGACGAGCAGCACCTCGAGCTGCCGGGTGCGCGCGGTGATGGAGAAGGTATTGAGCGAACCGCTGTAACGCGAGGCGTTGATGGAGCGCGTCATGGCGATATCGACGCTCTGCGTATCAAAGGCGTTGAGCGCCTGCTCGGCGGTGTCATAGATGCTGGCGCGGACATAGCGCACCTGCGGCGGGCGGTTCCACCATCCGTCGTTGGCGGTCAGCCAGATGGCGCTGCCCTGCTCATAGCCGTCGTATTTATACGGCCCGGTACCGGCGGGCATGTCGGCGGCGACCTGCGAGGCCGGGAGAATCGGGAAGGTCAGCGCGTAGAGCGAGCCGTAGCTGGCGCGGCGAAGGGTGAAGACGATGGTTTGCTCGTCCGTCGCCTCCCACGACTTGATGGAATAGAAGGTCGAGTAATACAGGCCGCGGTCGGCGACGGGCACCTCGGAATCGAGATTCTCGTCGAAACCGGCCAGCTCGAGCATGTAATCCAGCGTCGCCACCACGTCCGCGCTGGTGAGCGTCTGGCCGTTGTGGAAGGAGATGTCGTCGCGGAGCGTGACCTGCACCTTGCGGCCGTCGTTGGAAAAGCTGTACGCATAGGCCAGCTTGGGCTGGGGCTGATAATTGTCGTCGATCTCAAACAGCCCCTCGTAGACCAGATTCAGCAGGCTCACCACGTCGCGATGGTTCAATTCCAGCGGGCGAAGGGCGAGGTGATCGTCCGCCACGATGGCGACGGAGAGGGACGTGGACGCGGCCAGACCGGCGGCGGGAAGAACCAGCAGCGCGCAGGTCAGCAGCAGCGCGGCAAAACGGGAAATGCGCATGAACAAAGCTCCTTATGATTCGGTCGGTTCGGGGGTTTCCACGGGGAAATAGTATTTGCGGTAAACGTCGCGGGCGCGCAGCACGCGGGAGGCATACGTCGCCGTATCCTGCGTGGGGATGACGTCCAGCGTCACGCCGTCGGCGCTGTATTGCGGGTTTTTCAGCCAGCTGTCCACGTTGCCCTGACCGGCGTGATAGGCGCAGACGATCTTGGTCGCGTCGCCGTCAAACCGGCGGGAGAGGTACCCCAGATACCACGTGCCATAGCGGATGTTGGTTTCCGGGTCGTAGAGCTTGTCGAACGAGTAGCCCGCGCCGTCCTCCTTGTACTTGTGGGCGACCCATTCGGCGGTATCGGGCATGAGCTGCATCAGCCCGCGCGCGCCCAGCCGGCTTTCGGCCCGCGGATCGAAGCTCGATTCGCAGAGGATGACGGCGGAGACGAGCGCCGGGTCGAGGCTCTGCTCGGCGGCGTACAGCGTGATGAGATCGCCGTAATAGAGCGGATGCTGCGCGCGCTCGGCGGCCTCGGCTTCGAGCCTGCGGCGTTCCTCCTGCTTGGCGAGATAGGTCTTCGTGACGGAAACCGCGCCCGTGACGAGCAGAATCACCGCCAGCGCCAGCGCGAAAAAGCGAACCGGCGACGGCAGGCCGTCAAACGGGGAGCGCGCGCGGCCATGGCGGCGGGGCGCTTCTTCCTCCGTTTCAATCGTCAGGGTGCGGACGGCGCGCCGCGGGACGGGCGGCCTTTCCGGCAAAGCGTCGTCGGAAAGACGAGGGGGCTGCGGCGGCCGTCTGCGCCGAACCGGCGCGCCGGAAACGGCGGCCTCCAGCAGCGCATCCACCTGTCGGTGCGTCTGCTCGATGGAACCGTCGGTATCAATGACGGCGTTTGCGCGGCGGATCTTTTCATCCGGCGGCATCTGCGAATCAATGCGGCGCTCGGCCTGCTCGCGGCTCAGCCCGTCGCGCTCGAAAAGGCGCTGAATCTGCGTTTCCCGCGCCGCGCGGACGACCCAGACGGTATCGAACATGGATTCCATTCCGCACTCGAACAGCAGCGGAACGTCGCCGACGACGATTTGCCCCGGCGCGTCGAGGCGGTCGAGCTGACGCCTGATTTCCGAAAGGATCATCGGGTGGAGAATGGCGTTGAGCGTTTCGCGCTTCTGCGCGTCGGCAAAAACGAGCTGGCCGAGCTTTGCGCGGTCGAGCGACGCGCCGGAAAACACGTCGTCGCCGAACGCCCGGCGGATTTCGGGCAGTGCCGCGCCGCCGTCGGCGGTCAGCGCGCGGGAAATCGCATCCGCATCGACGATGAAACAACCCTTTTGCCTGAGATACTGGCTGACGGTGCTTTTTCCGCAGGCGATGGAACCGGTCAAACCGATTTTCATAGATGTCCTCCGAGAGGCGGGGTACGTTGGGAACGTTGGGGATTTGCCCCAAGCCCCACCGGAAACCCGAGGTTTCCGGACTTCCCGCATAAATGAATGTAAGATAATGAATAGACGAAGAAAGAGAGGCAATTCATGCACAACTTGCTTATCAAATTTACGTGTAATCAATCATGGGCGCGAAGCGAAGAAGGGAGTTTGAGGGATGAAATCCCTCAAGCGGGGTTTGGGGCAGCGCCCCATCGTCCTTACTTCGTATCATACCACGAGCGCCCGGAATGAACGTCCGCAATCAGCGGCACACGCAGGGAGGCGGCGTTTTCCATGCAGCGGCGCAGCAGCGCCTCAACCTGCTCGCGTTCCGCTTCCGGCGCTTCGACGATCAATTCGTCGTGCACCTGCAAAATCAGCTTCGCGGCCAGCCCGGCGGCTTTCAGCTCATCGTGGACGGCGTTCATCGCGATTTTGATGATATCTGCCGCGGCGCCCTGCACCGGCGTGTTCATCGCGGCGCGCTCGCCGAACTGGCGGCGGTTGTAATTCGGGCTGCTCAATTCCGGCAGCGGACGGCGTCGGCCATACATCGTGACGGAATAGCCCTCCGCCTTTCCCTGACTGACGCACGCTTCCATAAACCGATGGATCGCCGGATAGCGGGCGAAGTAGCGCGCGATGAATTCGGCGGCCTCCTTGCGGGAAATATGCAGGTTGGCGGCCAGACCGAAATCGCTGATGCCGTAGACGATGCCGAAATTGACGGCCTTCGCGCTGGAACGCATCTGCGGCGTGACCTCGGCGAGCGGCACACCGTAGACCTCCGCCGCCGTTCGGGCGTGGATGTCCTGACCGAGGGTGAAGGCCTCGCACATGGCCTCGTCGCCGGAAAGGTGGGCGAGAAGCCGAAGCTCGATCTGCGAATAATCCGCATCGACGAGCACGCTGCCCGCCGGGGCGATGAACGCGCGGCGGATTTCGCGCCCCATCGGTGTGCGCACGGGGATATTCTGCAAATTCGGCTCGCTGGAGGAGATGCGCCCCGTCGCAGCGATGGTCTGGTCGAACCACGTGTGGATGCGCCCGTCGCGCCCCGTCAGCCGGAGCAGGCCGTCGATATAGGTGCTCTTGAGCTTGGCGACCTGCCGATAGAGCAGAATCTTTTCCACGGCCGGGTGCAGCTCAGCCAGCTCGCCGAGGGTGTCCGCGTCGGTGGAATAGCCGCGCGCGGTCTTCTTTTTGGCGGGCAGGCCGAGCGTATCGAAGAGAACGCCGCCCAGCTGCTGCGGGCTGTTCAGGTTGAACGGCGCAACGCCGCAGAGCGAAAAGATCTCATTTTTCAGCTCGGCGATCTGCGCGTCGTATTGCTCGCCCAGCCGGTTCAGCTCGTCGCGATCGACGAGGAAACCGTCGCGCTCCATGTCGTAAAGCGTGGCGAGCAGCGGCAGCTCGATATCGCGGTAGAGCCGGGTCATCTCCTGCTCGTCGAGCGCGCGCTCATCGGCAAGCGTCTGCTGCATGAGCGCGGCGGCGCTTGCAGGCGCTTCGTATTTGCCGTTTTGCGGCGCGAGCAGATACTGCATGAGCTGGTCGTCGTCAAACGGCGCGGAGACGGCGATGTTCCACGGCGCAAGCTCGGTTTTCAGCCGCTTTGCGCCGAAGAGCACGAGCGGGCGCGCGCCCGTCAGCAGGGGGGAGAGCGCCTTGGCCGCGCACAGCGGATCAAGCCCGCCGCCCAGAAGCCCCTGCGCATAGGGCGCGACGGCCTGCGCGCCGTTTTCGGCCGCGAGGGAAACGCCGTCCTCCCGCATGAGCAGCGCGACGCGCGCGGTTTCCGGCAGCGCGGCGATAAAGGCGGCAACGGCGGCTTCATCGGCCAGCGTCAGCTCGTCCTGCCAGACGATCTGCGGCACGTCGGGCGCGCGATTCGCCGCGTGCGAACCGGAAAGCTGCGAAAGGCGGCTGGCCAGCGTCTTGAGGCCGAGCTGCTCGAACAGCGGCAGCACGCCCGTCATATCGCCGAGGCGGCAATCCTCCAGCGTCACGTCGTCCAGCGGCACGTAGCGCGTGATGGTTGCGATTTTCTTGCTCATCAGGCCGGACATGCGCCCGTCGAGCAGCTTTTCGCGCTGCTTGCCCTTGAGATCGGCGTCGGCATGATCGAGCGCGTTTTCCAGCGTGCCGTAGGCGGTCAGCAGCCTGACCGCCGTTTTTTCGCCGATGCCGGGAACGCCGGGGATGTTGTCGCTCGCGTCGCCCATCAGCCCCTTGAGATCGGGGATCTGTGCCGGGGTCACGCCGAAATCCTCGAGCACCTTTTCCGGCGTGTAGCGCACCACGTCGCTCACACCGCGCCGGGTGTAGAGCACGCTGCTCGTTTCGGTGACGAGCTGCATGGAATCGCGGTCGCCCGTGACGAGCAGGGCGGGAATCCCCGCTTCCTCGCAGCGGCGGGCAAACGTGCCGAGGATGTCGTCGGCCTCGAAGGTCGGGCAGGTCAGAATTTTGACCCCCATTTTCGTCAGGCATTCGCGCACGAGGTCGAACTGCGGCTTCAATTCCGGCGCGGTCGGCTTGCGCCCCGCCTTGTACTCGCTGTAATCCGTGTGGCGGAAGGTCGGCCCGTGAAGATCGAACGCCACCGCCAGATAGCGCGGCTGCTCGTCGCCGATGACCTTGAAGAGCATGGAAAGAAAGCCGAAAACGGCGTTGGTGAACACGCCGTCCTCGTTGGAAAGCGGAGGCAGGGCGTGGAAAGCGCGGTGCATGAGGCTGTTGCCATCCACGATGACAAAGGTATCCGGCTGAGACATGGCGTTCTCCTCTTTCAGATGATATTCAGTCACGATTATGATACCACAAAGGGGGCAAAAATACAAACGGATTGACATCGCGCGGCGGCAGGGCGCGTTTCCCGCGCTTAGATACGGAAATATAACGGAAATATAAACAAAAGAAGGGCGAAACTGACCCTTCTTTCGTAAAAAGCAAAAAACACTCCGATTCGGCGCTTAGCATGTTCTGCGCAGAGGGCGAATGGCGGACGTCAATACCGCTCGATCTCCGAACGCGCTTCTTCAAGCCCGGCGACCAGCGCAAAGAACGCCTCCTGCGCCTGCGGCAGACGGTCTGCGCTGCCGTCGCGCAGAAGATCGCAGAGCACGGCGGCGGGGCGATAGACGCAGGTGACGGCCAACTGCGCGGAAAGCCCCTTGAGCGTGTGCGCAAGCAAAAACGCCCGATGAACGTCGCCCTGCGTCAGCGCGTCGCTCAGCGGCAGGAGCGAGGTATCCTTCGCAAAGCGGCGGAGATGGGCGAGGTAGAACGACGGATCGTTCCCGTTCAGCGCGAGGCCGCCGGAAAAATCAATGGAGGAAGCGTAAGCCATACGTAAACCCCCCTTACATTCAGGAATATAGGGGAAGTATACCATAGAAGGAAACAAGATACAAGCGATGTAATACTAATTCTTGTTAAAATGGCTTAATCCGCGCACCATCTTTTTCGCTCTGACTTTGCCTCGTTCCGTTCAACGTACCTCCAGTACGCCTCACTTCACTTGGCTTCGTCAGAACAAAAAATCTGATGCGCTCTGTTAAGCATTTTAACTGCGAATTAGTATAAAGGACGGTTAATGAATAGCAAATGGTTTTTGAAACGGCGCGGCAAGAAAAATCATCCTTTTTCGGCGGAAAAGCAGGAAAAAACGGAAAGCTGCGCGAAAAAGAAAAGTCGTATGTGTATGCCTATATGGCGTTTTGACCCAAGGAAAGGAATATCCCCGATGAAGAAAAAAACGATTTGGGCGCTGGCGACGGCGCTTTTGGCGCTGTTTGCCACGGGCTGCGCGGCGCAGACGAACGGGCAGACCACGATCGTCACGAGCTTTTACCCGATGTATGTGCTGACGCTCAACGTGACGGACGGAATCGACGGCGTGACGGTGCAGAACATGGCGGAGCAGAACGTCGGCTGTCTGCACGATTATCAGCTCCAAACCCGCGACATGGTGACGCTGGAGGGCGCGGACGCGCTGGTCATCAACGGCGGCGGGATGGAGCAGTTTATGGATAAGGTGCTCACCCTGCGCGCGGATCTGCCGGTCATCGACGCGAGCGAGGGCATTGCCATGTTCCCCAGCGACGAGACGCACGACCACGATGCGCACGCGCACGACGAGCATGACGAGCTTTATAACGCGCACGTCTGGCTGGATCCGAGCCGCGCGATAAAGCAGGTGCAGAACATCGCGGACGGGCTGGCCGAGGCCGATCCGGCGCACGCGGCGGCATACCAAGAGAACGCGGCGGGCTATATCGAGCGTCTGACGGCACTTGACGACGAGCTGAAGGCGCAGCTTGCGCCGTTTGCGGGCGCGGACATCATCACGTTCCACGAGGCGTTCGCGTATTTTGCCGATGCGTATGGCCTGCATGTGGCCGGCGTGATCGCCAACGAGCCGGGCGAAGAGCCGAGCACGCGCGACATCGCCGATACCTGCGATTTGGTGACGACGCTGGGGATTCGAACGCTGTTCGTCGAGCCGCAGTACCCGCAGAAGGCCGCCGAAACCATCGCGCGGGAGACGGGCGCTTCCATTTATACGCTCGACCCGTGCGTATCCGGCGACGGCACGAAAGAAAGCTATGAAACCATCATGCGCGAAAACGCAAGGGTACTCACGGAGGCGCTTTCCAAATGACGCAGAAAAAAACGGTTCAGCCTCAGATTACGCATGACCACGCCGGTCACGCGCATGTGAACTGCCCCGGCCATGCGCCGTGCAGGCTCTGCCGCATCGAGGTCGATCACCTGAGCGTATCGGCGGGCAATCAGCAGCTTCTGCACGACGTCAACCTGCACATCCATTGCGGCGAGCTGACCGCGCTCATCGGCGCGAACGGCGCGGGCAAGACGACGCTCATCCGCGCGCTGCTGGGACAGGTGGAATACAAGGGCGTCATCCGCCATCTGACCACGGACGGCCGGCCGGCGGCGGACGTGCGCACGGGCTACGTGCCCCAGCAGCTCGAATTCGACCGTTCCTCCCCGGTGACGGTCACGGATTTCATGTCCGCGTCGCTTTCCAGAAGGCCGGTCTTCCTCGGCGTGAGCCAAAAGACGCGCGAAAAGGTGATGGCCGCGCTGGCGAGAACGCACAGCGAGAGGCTCTGCAAGCGCCCGCTGGGCGCGCTTTCCGGCGGCGAATTGCAGCGTGTGCTGCTGGCACTGGCGCTGACCCCGCAGCCCGATCTGCTGATTCTGGATGAGCCGGTCTCCGGTGTGGATCAAAACGGGCTGGAGTCGTTTTATCAGACGGTGGACGAGTTGAAGCGCACCAACCACATGGCGATTCTGCTGGTGTCGCACGATCTGGACGTGGTGCGCCGCTACGCCGACCGCGTGGCGCTGATGCAGGGCACGATCGTGCGGCAGGGCGACCCGGAAACCGTCTTTGACAGCGAGGAATTCGCGCAGGTGTTTTATACGAGAGGAGGGCACGTATGAGCGGCGTATATGCCCTGATGGACACGCTTCTGCCCTTTGAGTGGCTGCATTATACCTTTATGAAGAACGCGCTGATTGCGATTGTTCTGCTCACCCCGCTGTTCGGCATGCTGGGCACGATGGCGGTGGATAACAAGATGGCGTTCTTTTCGGACGCGCTGGGGCACAGCGCGCTGACGGGCATCGCCATCGGCGTGGTGCTCGGCTGGCAGAGCCAGATGAGCGCGATGCTGCTGTTCGGCCTGATCTGGGCGGTGCTCATCACGTTTGTGAAGCACCATTCCAAAATGAGCGCGGACACGATCATCAGCGTGTTTTCCTCCACCTCGATTGCGCTGGGGCTCGTCGTGCTCTCGCGCGGCGGCGCGTTTGCCAAATATTCCTCCGTGCTGGTGGGCGACGTGCTCTCCGTGGCGCAGGGCGATTTGCTGGCGCTGCTGCTGGCGCTGGTCGGCACAATCGTCTGCTGGGTTTTCCTGTTTAACCCGCTGCTGATTACCAGCGTCAACGCGCCGCTGGCGCAGAGCCGCGGGATTCGCTCCCGGATGACGGAATATGCGTTCACGATGCTGGTCGCCGTCGCGGTGATGGTGTCCATTCGCTGGGTCGGCGTGATGCTGATTAACTCGCTGCTGATTCTTCCGGCGGCGGCCTCCCGCAACGTTGCGCGCAGCGCGGCGGGGTATATGCGCACGAGCGTGATCATCGCGCTTTGCTGCGGCGTGATCGGGCTGGCGCTGTCGTATTACCTCAACACGAGCGCGGGCGCGGCGATTGTGCTCTGCTGCGCGGCGGTGTATTTCGTGACGCTGCCGATGCGCAGAAAATAACCCTCAAAACCGACATTTCAGCCCACAACGCTTGTCTGCGTCGGGCTGTTATGTTATAATCCAGCGAGTATGGAAGCAGATACAGAAGCGAACGCATAAAAGCGGGGAAGGAAAGGGGGCGCGGCCGTGCTCGGCGTGATGACCGTCCGCAAGGAGGAACTCAAGTTCCGCGAATTTGACCGATATCGCGGGTTTTACTGCGGGCTGTGCCGCGCCATCGGCCGGCGCTGCGGCAAAGCCTGCCGAATGGCGCTCAGTTTTGAGATGACGTTTTTATCCATGCTGCTGACCTCGCTGTATGAGCCGCAGACGAGCGGCGAAATGCGCCGGTGCGCGTTTCATCCCATCGAAAAGCGGCTGATGCTGGGCAACGACGCCATTGATTACTGCGCGGATTTGAGCGCGCTGATCTCCTACTACGATCTGCGCGATGGCTGGGAAGACGAACGGCGCGTGGACAGGCTCGCCGAAAGCGCGCTGCTCAAGGCGGCGGCGGGGCGTGCGGGCAATGCGCTCCCCCGGCAGAAGGAAGCGGTGGAGCGATACGTCGCCCGGCTGCACGAGGTGGAGCGCAGGAACGACATGAACCTCGACGCGGCGGCGAACCTTTCGGGCGAAATGCTCGGCGAACTGTACGTCTGGAAAAAGGACGTTTACGAGCGGGATTTGCGCGAACTGGGCTTTTACCTCGGCAAATTCATCTATCTGTGCGACAGCTTTGAGGACGTCGAGCAGGATATCAAAAAGAAGAATTACAATCCTCTCGTCGAGCGGTTTGAAAGGCCGGAATTTGAGGCTGAGAGCCGCATGATGCTGGAGGATATGATGGCTCGCGCGTGCAGGGCGTTTGAGTGCCTGCCGCTGCTTGAGGACGCGCCGATCATGCGCAACATCCTCTATTCGGGCATATGGCTGCGCTTTGAGGGCGCATGTGAGCGAAGAAAGGCGAAAAGCAAGCAATGACAGATCCGTATCAGGTTTTAGGCGTATCCCCGACGGCCAGCGACGACGAGGTGAAGAAGGCCTATCGAACGCTCTGCAAGCGGTATCACCCCGATGCGAACGTGGGCAAGCCGGACGCCGCGCAGGCCGAAAAGAAATTCATGGAAGTTCAGCAGGCGTATGAGGAGATCATGCACCGCCGGCAGGGCGGCGGCCAGCGCGCGGGCAGCGGCTATAACGGCGGCGCGCAGCAGCAGCGCCAGCCGCAGTATGACGACCCGTTTGCCTCGTTTTGGGGCGCTTACGGCGGAAATCCCTACGGCAACGCGGGCTACGGCGGATATGGCCAGACGCGGCAGGATGATTCCATCGAGATGCGCGCGGCGAAGAACTACATCGACACCGGCCACTATGCCGAGGCGCTTAACGCGCTGGGCAGCGTGCCCCCCGGAAAGCGGAACGCCCGCTGGTATTTCCTCAGCGCGCTGGCGCAGAGCGGCCTGCACAACAACGCGCAGGCCATGGAATACGCCAGACAGGCTGCAAGCATGGAGCCGGGCAACATGCAGTATCAGCAGCTTCTCAGCCAGCTTCAGGGCGGCGGAAGCTGGTACAGCCAGCAGGGGCAGGAATACGGCCGCAGAACCGGCGGCATGAACAGCGTCTGCACGACCATCCTGATGCTGAACCTGTGCTGCGCCTGCTGCGGCGGCGGTCGGATGATGTATTATCCGATGTTCTGCTGCATCTAAGCGGTTTGAAAAAGAAAACATCGCGGAAACGCAGGAAAATCCGTTGGATTTTGCTTGCATTCCGCGATGAAATCCGCTATAATAAAAGCGCGACGAAAGGGTTTTTGTGGTTTAGCCCTTGCGGACTTGCGAGATGGTGACGGCAATCACGATCTCGCTTTTATTGTTGTCGGGGTTTTGATGGGCCTCGACAGCGGCAGTCCGACCGGAAGGCTCTGAGAAAAATTGGTACTCAACAATCTCCGTTTCCGTGATTGTCTTTCGCTTGGTTCTCTTTACTTTCAGCTTTTGCATGGGCTTCACCTCCTTTCACCGATTGGATAAAATGAGGTATCCGCCCTTCCGCCGTGCTTGTCAGTAGAGACTGACAAAAAATATTATAGCATGAGTAAAGGCAGAAAACAATCGGCTTCACGCTGTTTGGTGGAAAGGGTTTTCGCGGCGCAGCTCATGCGGAATCTGCGAGATGGTGACTGCAATCACGATCTCGCTTTTCTTTATGATGAAAAAAACTCATCGAAAGCATGAATCAGAAGCTATTCTTTCCGCACGGAAGGGATAGCTTTTTCTTGCATTGCGGCGCATTTTGCTGTAAAATGCGTTTATACGTCCACGGGGAGGATCGACATGAAGGAAATTACGAGCGTACACAATGCTGCCGTTCAGCTTTTGCGGGAGCTTCAAAAACCGAGGGCGCGCCGCGAAAACGGCCTTTTCGTTTGCGAAAGCGCCAAGCTGGTGGGAGAGGCGGTCGCGCTGCGGCTCGCTCAGGCGCTCTTTATCGAAAAAGGGCGCGAGGCGGAATATGCGCCGATGATCGAGCAGGCGGAAAGCGCGGGCTGCGAGCTGTACGTCGTTTCAACGGCGGTGATGCAGGCGGTCAGCACGGCGAAAACGCCGCAGGGCGTCGTCTGCACGGCGCGGATTCCCCAGCCGCCGAAGGCGCTTGCGGGGCGGCGGCTCGTCGCGCTCGACGGGGTGCAGGACCCCGGCAACGTCGGCACGATTTTGCGCACGGCGGATGCGGCGGGGTTTGACGGCGCGATCCTCGGCCCAGGCTGCGCGGATCTCTACGGCGCAAAGACGCTGAGGGCGACGATGGGCAGCGTGTTCCGCGTGCCGGTGCTGCCGACGAACGACCTGCCGGGGACGTTGGAAGCGATGAAGCGCGAGGGCTATGCCGTTGCGGCGACCGAACTCGGCGGGCAGGATTTTTACGCCTGCTGCCCGCGCGGCAAGGCGATTCTGGTGATCGGCAGCGAGGGGCAGGGCATCAGCAAGCCCGTCCGCGACGCGGCGACCCACCATCTGGCGCTGCCGATGCGCGGCGGCGCGGAATCGCTCAACGCGGCGGTTGCCGCCGGCATTATGATTTACGAAATGGCCAGAGAACAGGCCTGAGGAGGAAACGCCGTGCAGGAGAGAAACGAAATGACATTTACGCTGGGAATGATTCTGGAAGCGCGCGAGCGCCTGAAAGGCGTGGCGCAGCGGACGGGGCTTGTGCAGTTCAAAGCGCTTTCCGACGAGCACAGCCAGATTTACTTGAAAACCGAGGATTTGCAGAACACCGGCTCGTTCAAGGTGCGCGGCGCGTATATCAAAATCGCCAGCCTCAGCGAGGAAGAGCGCGCCTGCGGCGTGATCGCGTCGTCGGCGGGCAACCATGCGCAGGGCGTTGCGCTGGCGGCGAGGGCCTTCGGTGTTCCGGCAACCATCGTCATGCCTGCGGGCGCGCCGCTCTCCAAGGTGAAGGCCACGCGCGAGCTGGGCGCGAACGTCGTGCTCCACGGCAGCGTATACGACGACGCATACGCCGAAGCCTGCCGGATTCAGCAGGAAACGGGCGCGACGTTCATCCACCCGTTTGACGACCCGATGGTCATCGCGGGGCAGGGCACCATCGGGCTGGAGATCATGGACGATTTGCCGGACGTGGATACCATCGTCGTGCCGATCGGCGGCGGCGGGCTGGCTTCCGGCGTGGCCTCCGCGGTGAAGATGCTCCACCCGAATGTCCGGGTGATCGGCGTGCAGGCCGCGGGCGCGGCGGGCATGAAGGCCTCCATCGAGGCGGGGCATGTCGTTTCGCTCGATACGGCCAAGACGATTGCGGACGGCATCGCGGTGAAGAAGCCGGGCGAATTGACCTTCACGCTGTGCAGCAAATATCTGGATGAGATCGTGACGGTCGATGACGACGAAATCGCGCAGGCGATTCTGTTCCTGATGGAGCGCGGCAAGATGGTCGCCGAGGGCGCGGGCGCCGCGCCGGTCGCCGCCATTATGAACCGAAAATTCGACGTGAGCGGCAAGGTTGCGGCGGTGATCTCCGGCGGCAACATCGACGTGACGATGATCTCCCGCATCATTGAAAAGGGTCTGCTTCGCGCCGGGCGCATGACCAAGCTCCGCATCCTCATGCAGGATAGGCCGGGGCAGCTCGAAATGGCCAGCCGCATCATCGCCGCCGAGGGCGCGAACGTCATGGTCGTTCACCATGACCGAACGGACGTCGATCTGGATATCCGCGACGCTATTTTGGAAATTACGATGGAAACGCAGGATCGCAAGCACGCACAGCGGGTGATTGACGCGCTTCGGGCGAGCGGATTTAAGGTTTCCTGACGAAACGACGCATGAGCCTCCCCGGATACGGGGAGGTTTTGCCGTATAAGAAAGCATCAATAAACTGAGCAAAAAGCAAATTCTGCACAAAACGCGGGCGCGCAATGCGCGCCCCTACGGGTACGCGGTTGCTTTTTTTCGCATCGTTGTAGGGGCGCGCATTGCGCGCCCGTTATAAGAATTTGTGCAAAATTACGGATTTGCTCATTTACTAAAAGCATGAAGAAATTGGAGGGAGCAGGCTGTGGAACAGGCGGGCGTCGCCCATTATCATCTTCCGGGGCTGTTTGAGTTTTACGAGCTGTATCGCGTCTTTCTGCCGCTGTTTCGCGAGCATCGGGAATATTTCTACGACTGGTGCGATATCGGCTCAATCTATGGCGCGCCCGCGGACTGCGTTTGGGGCGGAGGCCGTGTCGGCGGCGGGGCGTGCGATCCAAGGGATGTGCGGGCGCTGATGCGCGAATACGGCGTTTCGGCGCGGCTGACGTTCAGCAATTCGCTGCTGCGGACGGAACACCTCCCGGATGCGCGCTGCAACGCGCTCTGCGCCCTGTTTTCATCGGACGGGCAGACGCGAAACGGCGTGATCGTCCATTCGGATGTGCTGCTCGAGTACCTGCAAAAGACCTATCCGAAGCTCTATTTCGTTTCGTCCACCACGAAGGTGCTGACGGAATTCGAAGACCTCAGGCGCGAATTGGCGCGGGATGCGTTTTCGTATGTTGTGCCGGATTTTCGGCTCAATAAGGCGTTTGACCGGCTGAGCGGGTTGAGCGCGGCGGAGAAGGACAAGGTGGAATTTCTCTGCAACGAGTGCTGCTGGTTCGGCTGCCGGGAGCGGAAGCGCTGCTATGAGGCGGTCAGCCGCAAAAACCTCGGGATGGACGGGGCGGAGCATCGCTGCGCCGCGCCGGGGGCGGACGGCGGCTATCGCTTTTCCCGAGCGATGGCCAATCCGGGGTTTATCGGCGTGGGCGACATTCAAAACGTCTATCTGCCGATGGGCTTTTCCCATTTCAAAATCGAAGGGCGCGGGCTGGGGAGCGCGCTGATTCTGGAATTTTTGCTGCATTACATGACCCGGCCGGAATATCAGCTGCATGTCCGGGAGGCGGTCTATCTGGATAACGCGCTGGATTTGTTTTGAGCGAAGGAAGGCGGCTCGAACCTTTTTTGACATACGGAAAGTGATAAAACGCATCGGGGGTTGACGGGCGGAACGGGCGCGTATATACTATTCATGGTTAAACAATATACTTTTGCGGCAGACGTATGTATGAAGGGAAGGATGATTCGATGATGAAGAAATTCATGGCCTTGTTCCTTGCGCTGATGTTTGCTTTGCTGTGCACCGCGGCGATGGCTGAGGGCAGCACGGAGAGCGTCGTTTCGATCCCGAACGGCGACCACGAGGTTCCCGCGACGGTCTGCATGCCTTCCGGCGAAGGGAAGTTCCCTGTCGTGGTGATGCTCCACGGAACGGGCTCCAATCGCGACGAAGCGGGAAACGGCTACAAGATGGCCGCGCCCGTGCTGGCGGAAAAATACGGCATTGCGACTGTCCGCATTGACTTTATGGGCAGCGGCGATTCCACCGCGGATTACACCGGCTACACCTTCGAAAGCGCCGTGAGCGACGCTGTGGCGGCCGCGAACTACGCCAAGACGCTCGAACAGATCGACGGCGAGCACATCGGCGTGATGGGCTGGAGCCAGGGCGGCACGGACGCGCTGCTTTGCGCGGCTCGCGCGGCGGATGTGTTCACCTCCGTGGTGACTTGGGCGGGCGCGCCGGATCTGAGCGACATGCTCACCGACGAGTTGTATGAGCAGGCGAAGGCGAACGGCTATTTCGTCATGGATTTTGACTGGCGCGAGCCGCTGAACGTGTCCCTGCAGTGGTGCGAGGATGTGAAGAACACGGACGTGCTGGGCGAGTTCGAGGCGGGCTATACCGGCCCGGTGCTGGCGATTGCCGGCAAGGAAGACACGACCGTTGATCCCGAATGGAGCAACAAGATCGTCGCCGCCAGCAAGAACCCGGCCTCCAAGACCTGCTTCATCGAGGGGATGGATCACACCTTCAATGTGTTTGCCGAGGAGGATCTCCACTCCCTGTATCAGGCGGTGGACGAGACGGGCAAATTCTTCAGCGAGACGCTGCGCTGATTTTCTGTAACCCAAAACTTCAAAGCGCCGGGGAAACTGCCGCATCCCCGGCGCTTTTTTTAATGTTTACTTTCCGAGCACGACGGAGAGCTTCACGTCTTTTTCCGCTTCGCTCAGGTCGAACGCCCCGCCGTCGGCGACGGTGACGCGCACCTCGTAGAGCGTGCCGTCGGTCAGCTCGGTCACGGCCTGACCGGCTTCATCCGTCAGCGCCCACAGGTCGTCCGCTACCTGGGTCAGCCTGCCGTCCGCGCCGTAGGCGTAGAGCTTCAAATCGGCAGCCGCGCCGGAGAGGTTGTTCATGCGGAAGGCAACCGTCGTGTTGGGGTGCGCGTTGCGAACCGCGGCCGTGTTCAGCCAGCTCGCGACGCTGCCTTCGCCGCCGTCCGCCGCGAATTGATCCTGCGCCAGCACATTGCGCGCCGCGCGATCCAAATCGACCTTGCGATACGGCATCTCGGGCAGGTATACGAAGCGATCCTGCAGGCGCAGCAGCTCCAGATAGCCCGTCGGGCAGTAGAGCGCGTTGCCGCTGTTGCCCGCGTACATGCCGATGGCCATGTTGTTATAGCCGTATTTGTTGGATACATCCATCGTGAACACCGTTTCGCCGGTTTCAAAATCGAGGATGATATACTGCCACATGCCGGTGCTCAGATCCTGCACATAGCCGTAAATGTAGCCGGTTGCGGTGGAGAGCTTGAGGATGGACGTGTCGCTCAGGTCGTTTCTGCACCAGACGCTCTTCATCTCATAGCCGTCGGCGGTCTTCACGGTATCCACGCGCTCGACGCCCGGCGCGATCATCACGTTGCCGCGCATGAGCCAGTTCATGTCGTAGATGTTGGCGTAGCTCTGGATGGAGGAGTCGCTGTTCGGGTCGGCCAGCCCCGCGCTGCCCGCGCCGAACCAGTTGCACACGATGGTGCTGACGACGCCCTCGCCGTCGTCATAGACGATGGCGGAGTTTTCAACGGCAACCTGATAGCCCTCCGGCAGATCGTCGAGCACCGGGCAGCTCGCCACGACCTCGCCGGTCTTCATATCCAGCGCAAGCAGGTTGACGGGATCCTGATTGTCGGTAAACATCACGAGGTTCGGCGTGAGCGTGGGCGAGCAGCCGCCGCCCCACGCGAGACCGCCGCCGGTCGTCTTGTCGCCTTCACCGCTGACCTTCGCGCCGACGCTTTCATACGGCGTGCGCCACGCGACGGTCACGCCGTTTTCCGCGCGCAGCAGGTAGCAGTTCTGGTTGGTCAGGATGACCGCGCCATCCTTGGAGGCGGCAATGCCGTTTTCCGCGCCTTCGCCGGGCGTCAGCTCATGGACGAAGACCGCGTCGGCGAGCTCGGCCTGTTCGCCGCGCAGGATGGCCTCGATGGCCGCGTGGGCGATGTAGCCGACCACGCCCTGCTGCGCGCGCTCGGGGTAGATGCGGAAGCCGCCGGTGGCGAACCAGAGGTTTCCTTCGTAGTCAAAGACCACGGACAGGAGATTCTGCTCCAGCGTCTTGCCCAGCGCGGTCTCCGCCGCCGCCTTGACGTCGATATCCAGCACCTTTTCAAACTCCGGCAGCACGTTTCCGGCTTCATCCGTCGCGCGCAGCATCAGCACGTGGTTGTTGCTGGTGGGGCAGACGATGCGGTTTTCCGCATCCAAAAAGGTGTAGGAGCTTTGAATCAGATAGCCGCCGCCGTCGTGCTGCTTCGGGGAGAAGTAGCCGAGGGTTTTCGCTTCCTCCGCGTTCAAATCGCGGATGGCGATGCCGCCGAGCAGCGGAACGACCGCGTGGCCGTAGCTGTCAAAGTAAATGGCGGGCGAGGCGTTCGCGTTGGTCGTCTCGTAGGAGACGTTGATCTCCGGGTAAATGGCCAGCGGCAGAATTTCATCCGTCGAATCGGTGTTGTAGCCGTCGTGGTGAATGTTGGCGTCGCTCTTGGCCATGTAGGGGTTTTCCTCGACCTGCTTGGGTTGCAGCGCCTTGACGGGCAGCGCCTCTGCGCTGCCGCAGGCGGCCGTAGCCGCGAGCAATGCCGCCGCCAGCGATATGCTGAGCGCGGAACGCAGCATGGTGTTTGTTTTCATCAAATAGACCCTCCTCATCAATGGTTATTGGAATCGAATGAACATGGAGCGATGGACGTCCGCCCTTCCAGCCAGACGAGAAGCCCCCGTCGGAAGCCCTCCTCCGTTACCGGCTCCAGCAGAAAATAATCGACGCGCAGCCGGAAGGCGTGGAGCGAAAAATCCAAATCGCTGCACCAGATGATCCTGCACGCGGGGCATAGCGCGCGCAGGTGTTCGACGGCGTTCAGCCCGGCGACGCCCGGCAATGCGATCACCGCATGACTGAATGCCGCGGTCAGCACAGCGTTAAAAAAACTTTCCTGATTTCGGTAGGGCTCAATCCGGGGAAAGCGCCCCTTTTCCTTGCAGAATCGGGCAATCTGTTCTTCCATCTGCGCCCCTCGCGTTTCCTGCTCCGTCAGCACGGCAATGCGATGCATCCCTTCCCTCCTTTCGCTTTGCGCTTGATTCAGTCGGTGCCTGTCTTGCAATCAGTATAGCCAGAGGGGAAAGGCTTTGGCAAGCCGGTTGGCACGAAAGCCGCGCAAACGGCACGAAATCCGGCGCATGAGCCGCGCCGGAGCCGGATTTTTGTGCTATAATCATATTGGATGATTGTGATGATTGATTGGAAAGGGGCTCGTCTGTGATGAGAATTGCGATTGTGGATGACCTTGCCGGGGATCGGGCGCTTCTGCGGGAACGGCTGGAGCGGCAGCTGCAAAGGCGCAGCGTGCAGGCCGATTTGCTGGAATTTGAAAGCGGCGAGGCGTTTCTCGCGGCGGAAAGGGAACAGCGTTTCACCGCGGCGTTTCTGGACGTCTATATGACGGGCATGAGCGGCGTGGACGCGGCAAAGGAATTGCGGACATTCGACACGGACTGCCTGCTGATCTTCACCACGACCTCGACCGACCATGCGCTGGAGGGCTTTCAGGTGCGCGCCATGCATTATCTGGTCAAGCCGTTTGCCGAGGAGGAGCTGGAGCGGCTGACGGATGAAATGCTTGAAAGAATCCCGCATCCCGATAAATACATGGATGTGAAGGTCGGCGGCAGCGACATCCGCCTGTGCTATCAGAACATCCTATACGCCGAGCATTTCGCGCACGTGATCCAAATCCATACCACGGCGGGGAAAACGCTGGCCACGCGCCAGCCGTTCAAAACCTTCGTCGAGCCGCTGAAGGACGACCGCCGCTTTTTCGTCTGCGGCCGCGGCGTGGTCGTCAATCTGGAGCACGCGGAGGATTTTGAAGACGCTTCCTTCCGGATGGCGGACGGCAGCCGCGTCTATGTCAGTCAGGAGCTTTTGAAAAGCGCCCGTCAGGTATTCATGGAATTTCTGCTGCAAGGGGGGCGCGCGTTGTGAGGGAGGTTCTTCGCCCGATTCTGGAGCTCACGGTAGTGATTCCCGGCCTGCTGCTCGCGTATTTCCCGGTGAAATCCTATTTGAAGCAGCCGGCGGGCAGACTCGCCGCGTGGCTGACGCCGATGATGCTGGGGCTGTGCGTGGCCGGAGGCGCGCTCTGCCGGTATCTGGATGCCTCCACGGCGCTCGCGACGGCGGGGCTGACGCTGATGGCGATGCTCCTGTACATCCGAACGACGCAGATTTCCCTTTGGAAATCCGGAACGATTGCGCTGTCCGTCTGCGCGGTATTCGCATGCCTAAACAGCCTGTCCCGAGCGCTCAACGCGGCCATGCTGATGCGCGCCCAAACGCCGCAGGCGGCGCCGTGGTTCTGCCTGCGGGCGGGCGTCGTTTACAACGCGGTCTGCTGGTTGGTGACCGCCGCCGCGTATTATCCGGCGACCCACGCGGTGAGAACCATGGTGGAGGACGACAATTTTGCGCAGACGTGGTATGTGTTCTGGATTCTGCCGCTCATGTTTATCGCGCTCAACCTCTTTATGGTTCCGATCTATCCGACGACGCTCTATACCGGCCGTGTGCTTCAGGGCTACATCGTTCTGAGCGTCGCGCTGCTCATCCTCATGTTCATGTTCAACACGATCTTCCTGCTGATGGCAACGAGCCTGAACCGAAACGCCAGACTGCGGCAGGAGAACCAGCTTCTATCCATGCAGCAGCAGCGCTACGAAAACCTCAAGGTCGCCATCGAGGAAGTGCGGCAGGCGCGCCACGACATCCGGCACCACCTGAACCAGATTTCCATGCTGGCGGAAGCCGACGACATGGAGGCGATCAAGGCGTATCTGGCGCAGACCGTTTCCCGGATTCCCGATTTGGATATGCATTTCTGCGAAAACCGCGCGGTGGACAGCGTGCTCGGCTATTACTGCGCGCTTGCGAAGCGAGAGGGAATTCCGTTTTCCGCGCAGATTGATTTGCCGCAGACGCTCCCGGTCGATGAAATTGACATGGGCTTGGTGCTGTCCAATCTGCTGGAAAATGCGCTGGAGGCCAGCTTCCGCACCGCGCCCGCTCGGCGGCAGATCAAGGTGAAGGCCTATGTGCACGCGGAAAAGCTGCTGTTGATGCTGGTTGAAAACGCATGCGACACGGAGGTGAAGGAAACAAACGGGGTATTCCGCTCCTCCAAACGCAAGGGAAACGGCGTCGGGATTCAGTCCGTTCGGCACATTGCGGAAAAAAACGGCGGCGCAAGCACCTTCACCTATCGGGATAACGTCTTCTCTGCCAAAATCATGCTCCGCGGACGGGCGGCCTGAACGATTTGCTGGATGGGATTGCCAGATGGGCTCATGCGCATAAATTGCGTTGCCTGCCGCATAATAGGGGTGCCAAAGAGAGCGAAAGTTGAAGAAGGAGGCAGCATAATTGTGCGAGCAACGGGCATTGTGCGGAGAATCGACGAATTGGGGCGCGTGGTGATTCCCAAGGAGATTCGAAGAACGCTGAGAATCCGCGAGGGCGACCCGCAACAGACGGCATTGGAAGGCGATGCGCAGGAGGACGCGCAGATGCTTCTGGCGCTGCTGGCGGGCGTGATCGAGCAGAGAAAGAAATATGCGTGAAAGCGGAAAACCGAATGATCGAGCGCGGCTTGCAGAAGCTGCGCTTTTTCAATGGAATAAAGAAAACGAAGCGGATTCCCTCATGAAATGTGGATGTTCACGGAATATTCGCTCATAAAATGCTGAATTTGGAGAAATATTCACTCATTTTTTCGCAGATTACGTTGTGCAAATCGGAAAGACGGCGTATAATTGAAGAAAGAAAGCAGAGGGGAGCGGTTGCGATGACGTATTTGAAGCGGAAAATAGATGAAATGCTCAGGCAGTGGAAGGCTGATCCGAAACGAAAGCCACTGATCGTTAAAGGACCCAGACAGATTGGAAAAACGGAATCGGTTCATCACTTTGCCGAAGCCAATTATACGAGCGTCATATACATCAATTTTGTTGAAGAACCCAAATACAAGCTGATTACCGAAGATGGCTACAAAACAGACGACATCATTAAGAACATATCGCGAATGGATCCGGCTAAACGCTTTATTCCGGGCGAAACACTGATTTTTTTCGATGAGTTGCAGGAATTCCCGGACATCGCAACGGCGCTCAAGTTTTTTCACATAGACGGAAGATTTGACGTGATTTGCAGCGGCTCGATGCTTGGAATCAACTATCGAAAGATTGAAAGCAACAGCGTAGGGTATAAAAGCGATTATGAAATGAAGTCCTTGGATTTTGAGGAGTTCCTTTGGGCGAAAGGTTATGAAGCCGATTTCGTTGAAGATATTTATCAGCACATGGTTCAGATGAAGCCGTTTAACGAGGTCTTGCTGAAAACGTGCCATAATCTGTTCTTGGATTATTGTATCTTGGGCGGGATGCCTGCCGTCGTCAAGGAATATATTGAAAAGGGAACGTTTGAAGGAACGCAGGAGATTCAGAAGCAACTCATTTTAGATTATAAAGAAGATATTCGCAAATATGCGGACGGCGTAGACCAGACACGGATTTTGAATATTTTCAATCAGATTCCGGTGCAGCTTGCGAAAGAAAACAAGAAATTCCAAATTTCTAAAGTGGCGTCCGGAGCGCGGTTCAAGGATTATCGGGGCTGTATAGAATGGCTGAATGATGCGGGAATTATCAATATTTGTTATTGCCTTCATTTCCCTGAACTGCCGCTTAGGGGAAACTATGACGATACAAAAATGAAGGTGTATTTTGCCGACAGTGGGCTGCTGGTGGCGCTCTTGGATGAAGAAGCACAGGAAGATTTGAGAGCGAATAAAAATCTTGGCGTATACAAAGGCGCACTATATGAAAATGTCGTTGGAGAAGCGCTTGTAAAGAGCGGATATGAATTGTATTACTATAAACGGGAGGATTCAACGCTGGAGGAAGATTTCTTTGTCAGGACGGCTTCCGAACTGATTCCCGTTGAAGTGAAGGCGAAAAGCGGAAAAGCGAAGTCCATGCAGGCGTTGATTGAGAATGACAGGTATCCTGAAATCCATCATGGAATCAAGCTGACGGGTGGCAACGTTGGATTCAGTGATAACGTTTATACCTTTCCGTATTTTTGTACGTTCCTGATGAAACGGTATTTGAAAAGCGATCCATTCAGCGGTTCAGAGGAGCGATGAAACTGAGAAATATGCCTAAAAGCGGAAAAGCGAATGATCGAGCGAGGCTTGCAGAAGCTGCGCTTTTTGCATAGGGAGTATCGTCTTGAAAATAAAAACGCATTGTGATATACTGAAATGGATAAAATATGGTCTATTAAGCGTGGTTTCTAGAGATTTGTATCAAATATGATCCGTCGGAGGATGACATGAAGTTCGTTTGGGAAACGCCGGAAGAAATCGACAAAGCGTTGGCGCAGCGTTTGAGCCGCATCCGCAAGCGCCGCAATCTTTCACAGCAGGCGCTGAGCGAAAAGAGCAACGTAAGCTATGGCAGCATCAAGCGTTTTGAAACGACGGGGCAGATTTCGCTGAACTCGCTGACAAAGTTGTGTGTTGCACTGGACTGCGCGGATGAAATCAAAAATCTGTTCACGAATGTGGAATACGGCAGCATTGAGGAGGTTATCCGTGAAAGAACGTAAGCTCGAAGTCTACCTCGGCGAGCGATTTGTCGGAACGATGGCGCAGACCGCAGATCGGCGGGTAGCGTTCGCTTATTCGGAAAAATGGCTGGACAACGGCTTTGCAATCAGTCCGTTTTCGCTGCCGGTGGAGCAAAAGGTCTTTGTTCCGACGAGCCAAGCGTTTTCCGGATTGTGGGGCGTGTTTGCCGATAGTCTGCCGGATGCGTGGGGGCAGCTGCTGGTCGATCGGATGTTAAAGGCGCGGGGAATTCTTTCTGCGGATATGACGCAGTTGGAGCGTTTGGCGATCGTCGGCGATTCGGGAATGGGCGCGTTGGCGTACCGCCCGGCGTGGAATATCCAGCAGGATGCGGCGATTGGCGATCTGGACGAGCTTTCCGCTCAATGTCATGCGATACTGAATCACGAGGATGCGGGCAATCTGGATGAACTGTTCCAAATGGGCGGCAGTTCCGGCGGCGCAAGACCGAAGATCATGACGGATGAGTGGATCATCAAGTTTCCGGCTTCCGATGAGATGAAGGATAGCGGCACGATGGAAAAAGCCTATATGGATTGCGCCGCGGACTGCGGAATCATCGTGCCGGAAACCAAGCTGATGCCGTCCAGTGTGTGTGCGGGTTACTTTGCTGTAAAGCGGTTTGACCGAAGAAAGACGGATGGGCATATCGAGCGGCGGCACATGCTGACTGCGGCGGCGATTCTCGAAGTGGATTGGCGCACCGCCGCAATGGACTATCATACGCTGATGAAACTGACGAAGATTCTGTCGCTGGATAATCGGGAAGATTTGGAGCAGATGTACAGACGGATGTGTTTCAATGTCTTTGCGCATAATCGCGATGACCATGCGAAGAATTTCAGCTGGATCTATGACGAACAGATGGATTGCTGGCATCCGTCGCCGGCGTATGATTTGACGTGGAGCACGACCTACTTCGGAGAGCATAGCACGACGGTGGATGGAAACGGCAGGAATCCGGGGATGAAAGAACTGCTGGCAGTTGGAAAAGCGGCGGGAATGAACGCGAAGAACTGCAAAATGATTGCCGAGGAGATTTGGGAAAAGACGCGGACGCTTGAAGCGACATACCGGGGCTGGAAATCGTAGAATCTGCGTTTCAGTGAAAATAGATGACAGAAATGTGAATTGCTTTGAAACGATAACAGTATAGACGAGAGAGCGCGGCTTGAAAAGGCTGCGCTTTTTGCATATTGAGAAGGAAAACGAAAAAATGATGCTATGGTTGAGAGCGATTTTTCGAAAAGAAAACGAGCTACGAATTGCGATTTATTGATTTATATCCGACAAAAACGAAAAAAAGGTGTAAATATGAGAAATTTTTTACGTCTATATAAGTGAGAAAGTTTAGATGAAAAGGTTGTGATTCCAGTGGATTAAGAAGGCATAAAAAAGTTTACGGAAATAGAGTCAGGCGAGGCTTGTACAGTTGGAATAAAGGAGCGGAACAACTTACCCATTATTTAAGGAGAGAGAACATGTTTAAGAAAATTCCTGCCTTAATGTTACTTTGCGCCATACCGTGGATAATAGGCATGACTAAACCGGTACGCGCGGAATACATCGGCATAAATGAACTCCAAACAGAAGCAAATATCGAGTGGAAAAAAGAATACGTTGACCGATATGGAAGGACAGTTAGCGTAGATGTAACGCCAATCATTCCTCAAGTAGATAAAGTGCCGATTCAGATTATGGAAAATCAGATTCTACCTGTAGAAAATGTCTTGAACATTTATCCTCAATCAATGGTACAGGAAGAAAAAAGAGAGGAAGATAATGTTATCATAATGAATTATCTGAATCAGGACAAAAATGAACGAGGCGCTGTATATATTTGTCAGAACGATGGAAATCTGGTTTTATTCGAATACGATGATCTGAATACAAAAATTAAAAAAACAACAACAAAATTGGAAAGCTTCAGCGGAATTCAATATTGTTCAAACGAAGTCGAGCGGTTGTATCCATATTTTGACGGATATGATTTTACAGTTCAAGACAGTATAGATTATGCCAATCAAGAACTCGGAAAATTTTTCCCAGATTATAACTTGGATTTAGATATAATGTGGGTGACGATTGTACCCAATACACGTCCATGCTATGTCTGCACATTGAGGCAAAAGATTGATGGAATTCCTATTTTAATGGGTGCCGGAGATATAGCAAGAGGGACAAATGAAAAAGAAATGGGATTCAAATTCCCGAAAAGCTGGAAAACAAAAGGAGAAGAATATTGGGGAGGTTTTATACGTTCGCTATGGGATTTTATTGCGTATGTTGATGGTGGATATCAAATACAATTTCGACCGCTGAAAAAAGTTGTTTCGCTAGTCGATGATGTGCCATTGTGTACGTTCGATGAGGTTATATCAAGCGTTGAAAAACAAATTGAACACGGAAATATCCGCAATGTTTATGAGATGAGATTTGGATATTGCTGTTATCTTGATGAAAACGAACAAATCGTATTATATCCTGTATGGCAAATCGAGTGCGACTATTTCTTTAATCCGAAAGAAGAACAAAAGCATTATGCAGAAATGGAAAATGTACGAGTAACGCAAGGACACGATTATCATACAATGATTGTAAATGCTCAGACAGGCGAATTCATGAATCCGGCTGATTTGAAAGATAATCTGTTAAAATGTCCCGATATCATTACTTGGGACGACATTACGAGATGAGAAAACACAGAATGAGGAGCTGTTGCAGCGGTGTTCTGCCAGTTCCTTTTTCATCGGCTGCATAAATCGTCAGCCTGTCCAACCCAAAAGACAGCATAGGCAAAACAAATTAGGTTGGCGGTCTTTCTGCATATAATTACATCTGGGTATATGCAGAAACATGAGCCTCTTTTTCGGTTACTGCACATATCTCCGCAAAAACATGTGCAGAAAGCATCGAAGATATCAATAGTTTTTACCGTTATTCAAGAAAAACTTTCTAATTTCAATGACTTTTTCGATACACTCCATGCTAACAACACGGACTATCGAGTTATGATAAACCTTAAAGGTTAAAGGACAATTCTGATCGCGAGATAAGAAAATTCAATCTCAGTAACTTGGGGACGCTCCGACAACGAGCGTCCTTTTTGTATTCATCGGAAAGGAGAAAACATGGATACGCAAATTATCAGTCTGGCAAACCAGAAGGGCGGCGTAGGCAAAACAACGACCTGCGCCAATTTGGGTATTGGTTTGGCGAGAGAAGGAAAGCGCGTGTTGCTGGTAGACTGCGATCCGCAAGCCAGCCTGACGCTCAGTTTGGGATGGAGGAAGCCGGAAACCCTGCCGGTGACGCTGGCTACGCTCATGGGCAGAGTTCTTCAGGAACAGCCCGTTCATGCCGAAGAAGCGATTCTGCATCATGCGGAAGGGGTGGACTTGATTCCCGGCAGCATTGCCTTATCAGGCGTGGAAGCGTCGTTGGATACACGGCAGAATGTGCTGAAACGGGTGCTGGACGATTGCAGAAAAGACTACTCCCATGTGCTGCTGGATTGTATGCCGTCGCTGGG
>ERZ827168.255-NODE-255-length-92646-cov-5.183355_pt1:15000-92646 | contig 92646 bp, 66 predicted proteins | sample MGYA00519868_ERZ827168 | MGnify/ENA primary metagenome ERZ827168 (study PRJEB31778, sample SAMEA3449271) | human gut metagenome | biome: human gut; feature: human-associated habitat; material: faeces | place: United Kingdom | collected 2010/2012 ... | reverse complement strand
GACCAGTGGCGGCTTTCCCCGAAACGGAGCTATTCGCCAAAAGCATTCGCCAAATCAAGGGCGAAGTATGTCAGGATTATATCCGCGCCAGCTCTTTTTATGGAGAGCACTGACTCTTCGCGGGCGCGGGCGAGGTCTATCCAGCCCTTTTGCGCGGCGGCCTGAATCATGGAGTATTCGCCTGAAACCTGGTAGGCGGCGACGGGGAGGTTTGTGCGGGCCTTGATTTTCGCCACGATGTCGAGGTATGAGCCGGCGGGTTTTACCATTATCACGTCAGCGCCCTCCTCCTCGTCGAGCATGGCTTCGCGCAGGGCCTCGGAGGAGTTGGCGGGGTTGAGCTGGTAGCCGCGCTTGTCCAAATATTTTTTCTTGGCGCCGTTCGCGGGTTTGGGGGCGGAGCCAATGGCGTCGCGGAACGGGCCATAGTAGGCGGAGGCGTATTTTGCGCTGTACGCCATTATGGCGGTTTCGGAAAAATCGCACTCGTCGAGTGTGGCGCGGATTGCGCCGATTCTCCCGTCCATCATGTCGGAGGGGGCGACGAAGTCGGCGCCCGCCTGCGCCGCGAGCGCGGACATTCCCGCGAGGATTTCGACGGTTTCGTCGTTTAGAATCCACGAGCCGGAGGGGTCGAGAATCCCGTCATGGCCGTGCGACGTGTAGGGGTCGAGGGCGATGTCGGCGGCGACGATCATTTCGGGAAAGCGCTTTTTGACTGCGGCTATGGCGCGGTTTGCAAGCGATTTGGGGTTGACTGCCTCGTCCGCGCGCGGCGACTTGAGCGATGCCTCCACGAGCGGGAACGGGGCTATCGCCCGCACGCCGCATTTGAGGGACTTTTCGCAGAGTTTCAAAAGGGAGTCCACAGTGTGGCGGAAGACGCCGGGCATCGACGGGATTTTGGCGGAGCCGCTCTTGCCCTCCATTATGAACACGGGCAGTATCATGTCGGCGGGGTCGAGCCTGTTTTCGGCGCATAGGGAAAGCATTGACGCGCCCTTGCGAAGCCTTCTGGGGCGCTTGGCCATATCGAGCTTGAATTTTTCTTCCATTGTGGTTTGATATTGTCCCATTCGTAAAAAAATCTCAATAAAAATGAAGCCGAGCATTCACAATACGCTGTCGAGAAGAAAAGAGGAGCTTGCCCCGTCCGGAGAATTTTTCGGAATGTACTGCTGTGGCCCAACCGTATACGGCCCCGCGCACATCGGGAATTTCAGGACGTTCCTTGCGCAGGACGTGCTGCGCCGCGTGCTTGAATGTTCCGGAATGAAGGTAAGGCACGTCCGCAATATCACCGACGTGGACGACAAAACGATACGCGAAAGCCGCAAGCTCGGCATCAGCCTCTCCGAATTTACGAAGAAGTGGACGGACAAATTCCATGCGGACTGCGAAAAGCTCAATATGCTCCCGCCGTCCGTGGAGCCGCGCGCGACGGAGCACATAGCGGAACAGCTGGAAATGGTATCGAAGCTCGTAGAAAACGGGCACGCCTATGCCGCGGGCGACGGAAGCGTGTATTTCAAAATATCCTCCGACCCCGACTACGGCAAGCTCTCGGGGCTCGACCGCCGCAGCCTCGCCACCCAGAGCGTGAACTCGGCGGGAGAGGCGAACCTCGCCGACGAGTACGAGAGGGAGAGCGTCTCCGATTTCGCGCTCTGGAAGGGCCGCAAGGAGGAAGACGGCGACAATTTCTGGAAATCCCCGTGGGGAGAGGGGCGCCCGGGCTGGCATATAGAGTGCTCGGCGATGTCCACCAAATATCTGGGCCCCACATTCGACCTGCACGGCGGCGGCGTGGACTTGTGCTTTCCGCACCACGAAAACGAAATCGCCCAAAGCGAGTGCTCGACGGGTCTCAAACCGTACGTCAAATACTGGTTCCACAGCGCGCACCTGATGGTCGAGGGGGCGAAGATGTCGAAGAGCCTCGGCAACCTCTATACGCTGGACGACCTCATATCAAAGGGATACTCGGCGCAGCAAATACGCTACGCGCTGATTGCGGGGCATTACCGCCAGCAGCTCAACTTCACCTTCAAGGGGCTTGACGACGCGAAGAGCGCGCTTTCCAAGCTCGCAAAAGCATTGGTTTCCGCGCTCGAAAAAGCGGGAATCGCCGAAGACGGCTTCAAGAAACTCATAAAGCCCGAAGCAAAGATCGAGGGCACCGTTTTCGGAGGCGCGTGGGAAGCCCTATGCGACGACGTCAACGTGCCGAAAGCGCTCGGCGAAATATTCGCCGCCCTCCCAAAGCTCGGGGATTCCAAAGAAAATCTGGAAGCTTTCGGCGCGGTTCTCTACGCGCTGGGATTAGACCCGCTCGCGGGCGGCGCGGCGGAAGCGGAGGGGAAAGAAAAGGCTCCCGCAGAAATTGCGGAGCTCGCGCGCCAAAGGTGGGAGGCGAAAAAGGCCAGAAACTTTGCGCTCGCCGACGAGCTGCGCGGCAAAATCTCCGCGCTCGGCTGGACGGTCCTCGACGCAAAAGACGGTTTTTCCCTCAAAAAGGCGTGACGCCGGCAAAACCTTTAAACCCCGCAATGGCGGGGTAGGTCCGGGAACCCGTAATATTTCACCGAATCGGCCGGCGCCGATTCGGATTTTTTTCGGGGGCAGGACAAACTTTCGCAAATTGCGCCGCATTGCACCCAAAGGTTTGATATGGTATCGCCATATTGGCCGTTTTCGCGAAAATAAGATTTGCGGCAACAGATTGCAGTCTTTGCAAGTTCGTTAAAATTCCGTCGCAATACCCTATAACGGGGGCCTATCCCGTCGTATGAAATACCCGCCCGCGGAGAGAGTCTGCACCGGACATATAATTGCGGGTTAACGCCGGCCCCGCGCGCGAAAGGAACAGTTGAATACGGCGCGCCGGAAGAATATCGCCGCCACCGCCTGCGGCCGCTTAGGCGGCATTGCCGATTGGCGGGATACCCGATTCATACCGCCGACGGCAGCTTTTCATTACAATTAAAAAACGCGGGAAAGCCGCGCCGTAAACGCGGCGTTTCCCTTTGGAGAAAATCCAAACACGAAAATTCCGTCACCCGCCCGCCCCGACGAAGATTGTCCGCAACTGCCGGTCGTTCCCGTCTATCTCAACAAGCGGGCGTTTCCGAACCCGTAAAATCCGCGCCGAGCTTTGGCAAAACCGCATTGTTTCCAATCCTGCCCGCAGTTCGGGCAGTACCGTAAAATCGCATTGATTATGGGTTATTCGCCATGGCAGTATCCAATCCCAAATAGGCCGCGCAAAGCATGCAACACCGGCCCGATAAAAACGCATATATAGGGGAACAGAAACCTTGCGGGCATAGAAGACCCCGCCATTACAGGGTTCGCGGCGCATTCGATACCCCTTCCGAGCCTACGGCGGCAGTGTCCGCGCGAAAAAAAATAGAACTGCAATCCCGTTTGAAAGCCTCTGTAAATACCATGCAGAAGCTTTTAGTTTTTCGACCCGCCTGAGGATACGCGCCGCTTTCAGCCAAGAGAGGAAAACGGTCAAACATTTGGCAGACGGCCCATATCCGGAACTTTCCGAGAGAAAACCCGAAACCTGCATCTCAACAACTCTCCACCCCCTCCGACATTTAAAGGGGCTAAGCCTATTTAAGGGAACTCAGACCCATATCGTTCGTATCATACGATTACGCGCGCAAATTCTCCGCAGCCGGCAATACCGCGCCATATTCAGGATTCCCGACAGACGGCGAAAGAAGTTTGCATTCTCCGAATTTTCGCCGCACGCCATTTTCAGTGGCCGGAAGGGGGAAAGGCCGAAGCGGGAAAATTCCGGCGCCCCGACCCGCGACAAACTTTCGCCGACCTCCTTGGCGCCATTCATCTGCGCGGGGAAATGCGCGTCTCCGCACAGATGGCCGAGGGGAGATTCCCATTCACTTCAACCTCGGCAAAACAACGGAAATATGGCCAAAATAAAACGGTTAAACTTTTATCGGCAGGGCAGAGAACGTCTGACGCCAATTCAAACGCCCCGACCAAATGCGACCTGCCCGCGTTGGGCGCCAATTCAAGCGGAGAGCGAATGCCGCTTCCGTTCATAACGAATGCGGCCTCCCCGCATTCGACTTTAAACTCGACCTCACCACCCACAGGGATTACGCCGAATGCGACCTGCCCGCGTTGGGAGTCAATTCAAGCGGCGGTGTCCAGTTCTTGTCTCGCGAATTGAATGCGGCCTGCCCGTATTTGGCGCCAATTCAAACGGCATTCCTACAATATGCGCGCATGGGCGCGCCAACCGAAACGATTGGCGCGCCCTTCCAATCCCGGAAGCCTTCGCATTCCGGAAAATTCCGCAAATCCGCCATGCGGGAGACAAAGAACGCGTCCTCCGCCGGCGGAATACCGGTTTAATCGTATTCCTTTATGGGCTTCAAACCCCTCAACACGCGGCTTCTTCCGCCGTTGTTAGACGCGGTAAACTGCTTTATGACCTTGTTTTCCGCGGGCGTAAGATTTTCATTTTTGCCGCGGAACACAATCATATTGAGCGTCGGGGGTTTCATCTGCTTGTCGCGATAAACTTCCTTGAAGAGCTTGTCGTAGTATTTGAGTATCCCCGCCCTGCCATATGATTCAAACTTCACTTCCGGAGCCTTGACGCTTATGGACGGCGGAACTTCCTTCGGGCGGACATAGAATTTATTGTCGTACATCGCCTTGGTGACGTTGCCCGTATAGAGCGGCTGCCCCTTCTTTGCGCGGCGGTCGTTTTCCACTTTTATCCAATCGCGCGCCTTTTTTATTCCGTCGCGGCGCGCGACCATGTCCTCGCGCTCGTAAGCTATCTGCTTTTGGTCGTTCCAACCCGCCGAACGCCGCTGGCGCTCGACATTTTCGGAATGCCTCGCCATGTCCCTGACATACCGCTGGGTCTGGGCGTTGTTCCAAGGCTTCTTTATGCGGTCGGGGTCGGTCCACGAAGTAGTGAGTATGTATATTGTATCCGCCCCCTGTTCGAGAGCCGCCTGATATATGCGGTATATATTGGAGGCATACTGCGAATAATGGTTTGAATCCGGAGGCTGCGGGAGGAAAGGATATTTGAGCTTATAGTTGTTGCCGCCGGGGCCGAGACGGCTGAGGCTGGCGTTGAGCGGTTCCACGAAATCGCACGCCATTTTCTTGTTCGCGGATGTGGCCGCCACGAGAGACGGCTGGAACATGTTTATGGACGTTCCGTATTCGGTGGAATATGCCATCAGATTGAAGAGCACTGTCGGCGGAAGGCTGTTTACCAGCTTCTTGATGTCATCGCGGATCGCCTTGTAGGTGTCGAGGCCGCCGCGCTCGTCGGTCATGAGGTATTTGCCGGTATCAATGCAGATCAAAACCTTTTCCGTCTTCGACTTTATGCCGCCGATGTCAACCGTTGTGGTGACAATATTGAATTTGGAGGTCATGTCGATGCTGGAAATGGCGCTAATGCCCGCGCCCGTAGACATGGACTGCGGAAGCGTTATGTTAACCTGCGGAAGATTGGTGTTCTGCGGATTGGTAATGCTGATGCGGCGCGTGAGCTTTTGGGTTTTCTTCTGCTGCTGCTGGACGCGCACACGCGTTTCCTTCTTCGCCTGGTCGACCTTTTCAATGGTCGGCGGGGCGTCGAACTTTTTATCGTCGGTGATTATGGACTGCGTGACAATTACGCCTCCCAAAGCGACGAGCAGGATCACCTGTATAATCGCAACCACGATAAATACCTGGTACAGGAGTCCGCGCTTTTCCTTTTTAGGCCTGAAATGATGGAGTTTCATAAATCTTTTCTGTGTAAAATGTGCGTGGGGATATTGGCGCGGGACGGGCTATTCTTCTTCGTCCCCTTCCCCGTCGTCTGCGGAATTTTCGGGATTATCCTTTTTGATTGCGACAACTTCCTTTTTGCCGAGCGCCGCAAAGGGGTTGTCGGGATAGAGGGTTTCAAGCTGGGCAAAAATTTCGTTCGAGGCGACGAAATTCTTTATCTTTTTGTACGCCATCGCCGTCTTGTAGAGGAGTTCCGGCATCCACGGGTCGGTCAGGGAACCGAACACAACGCCTTCCGAATAGAGCTCGAGAGCGCCCTTGACATCGGGCTTGTCGCCCTTTTCCTTTAACATTCCGTTTACCATTTGCAGGAGGGAAAATTCCGGAACGGACCTGTCCATCTCGATGGACGAGAGCGTCCCCCGGGCGGAAAGCTCGTTGCCCATAGCCATGTCGCAGAACACCCCCCATAGAGCCGCCTGCTTTTTTGCGGGATTGTCTTTCAGCGAAGAAAGCTTGGAGTACAACAAAACGCAGCGCTTGTAGTCTCCGGCGTTCCGCATCTGGTCGAGAACTTCCATTACCTGCGAAAGAACCTCCGGAGAAGCCGAATTGAGCCTTATCCTGTCGACGATCTTCTCGGCCTCTCCGGTTTGCCCCCGGGCGGCCAAAGACCTAGCTATCCCCAACGCCGCCCCGCAAATGGAATCGGAGGCGTCCTGTATCGGAAGCAGACCTACGTATGCCGAAGCCTCTTTCAGCCTTCCCGCATTGGAAAGGGAAGAGAGGAAAAACTCTATCATCGCGTTGCCCTCGGCGAAAACATCGTCGGACAGCACGGCGAGCGGGGCGAGCGGATAGACCACGGGGCGCATGTAATCGGCGGCGGCGTCCCAGTTGGAGTCGTTGGCAGCCTCGCGCGCGGCGGTTAGAAGCTTTTTGTCGGCCTTTACGCGGAACCTGTAAGCTTTCGTGTTTTTTGCGACGGAAAGCTCTCCGCCGGCGGCGTCGGAAAATAGCAGTTCCTTGCCTTCGGCGCTTTTGAGCGTCACGGGATTTTCGCTCTTGCTAGTCTTGTCGACGAGGGAAAGGTTCGCCTTCTGCCCCGCATAATCCGCCGAATAGGAGCGGTCGGGCTTGTCCTTGGCGGAAACCGGAACCTCCGCGGGAGCCGGAGCCGCCGCGGGAGCCGGAGCCGCCTGCTGCGCCGCGGCGAGCGACGCCGCAAACGCGGCCGATACGAAAATTGCGCTGATTTTCAAATGTTTCATATCAATTATTGAGGGAGATTGGTTATATGGTGAGCTCGAGCTGTTTAACTTCCTCGTAGTCCGGAGACTTCTTGTTGCTTTCGTTTTCCGCAAATTCCTTGCAGATCGCCCTGCCCTCGTCGCGCTTGCCGGAAGCCGCGAGCACTTTCGCCGCCTGTATAACCGCTTTTCCAGTCCAGTTCAGGCAGTTGGCATAGCCGAGGAAGCAGCGCTCGTAATACATTATGGCTTTGTTTGCGTCGTTGGCGTCGCGGGCGATGTTGCCCAACTTGAAAAGCGCCTCCGCATAGGAATCTCCCCTCCAACTCGGGGACTTGAGAATTTCCTCATACTTTGCCTCGGCCTCTTTGCGCTTGCCGAGCGCCATGAAAGTGTCCGCCTTTTTGAGGGCCGCCTCCGCCGCGCGCGGATCCGACGGGAAGTCCGTCTCAATCTGCTCGTATAGAGCCAGCACTTTGTCCCAATTCGTCTGTCGGGTTTCGAGGGCGGCGGAAGCGAAGAGCACGTCTATGAGGTATTCGTACTCGTCGCGCGCCGCGGCTTCCGCGAAAGCCTTCCGCGCCTGGTCGGGGCCGAATTTTTCGTTCACCTTTCCTATCCATGCAAGCGTCCGCACGGAGGAATTTTTTATATCGTCTTCGTCGAACATCTTCGCGACCTGGACGGGACTGCCGATGGAATCGAGCCCCATCATCAGCCTGTTGGCGAGCGTCCGCCGCTTCCCGTCCTCGGCCTTTTTCAACATATCGGAGAAAAATTCGCCGGCCTTTTGCGGATACTTGGCAAGCTGCCCCCTGTACCTTTCGAGCAAAGCCTTTATATTGGATTTGTCGTTGTAGAGGTTCGGGCCGAAAGAAGTGTCGCGCTTGAATTTTTCGTATATGCGCTTGTCGATTTTGGGGTTTGCCACAAAATACCTGTACCGCTCGGCGGGCACTTCGACCATATTATATAAGAGCTCCCTGTCGCTCATTAGCTTTTCTATGAAAGCCACGGTCGCATTGAGCATGTCGAAATTCTCCCCGTGCAGGCGGTCGTAGTCGAGAATCATCTTGTCCACGCCGTCGTCGCGGGGGTTGTCGCCGTACTTGTCTATGGCGGTGCGGTATATTTCAAGCGCGTCCGCGGGCAGGCCGAGCTTTTCGAGCGCGAGAGCCTTCTGGGAATTTATCGTCGAGGGAATGCCGTCCTTCTTGAATTCGGAAAGGTATTTGTCCATGAGCTTCACGACCTCCTCGTATTGGGAATCGGCCATAAGAAGCTTGGCGGCCTGCGTGTATGCGTTGTCGATGATGTCCTGATTTTTCGTGAACTTTTCGACGCTCATGTAGTGCCCTATGGCCTCCTTGACCGCCATTGAGTTGGCGTATATGTCGCCGAGGAAAAATTCGACCTCGCCGCGCAGGGAACTGGAAGGATAGGACTTCACAAAGTTTTCGAGGGCATCGCGCGCCTTGGGGAAATCGCCTATGCCGAAGAGGGCCACGCCCTGCCTGTATCCGGCGTCTTCGGCGTAGGGGCTGACGGGATAGTTTTCGGTAATCTGGCCGAAAGTTTTACCGGCGTTCTGGAAGTCGCCGTCCGCCATATAGCCCATTCCGAGCCAATAGAGCAGTCCGTCGGATATGCCGGAATCCTCGAAATCCTCGACATATTTGGAATAGGTCTTGATAAGCTCCTTGTAGTTTTCGGTTTCGAGCCACGTGCGGCCCATAAGAAACACGAGGTCGTTCGAATACGGGGATTCGTCGGGATATTCTTCGACGAACTTTCTGGCGACGGAGAAAAATTCGGGATAGTTTTTCTTGCCGAGCCAATACTGGGCGATGCGCAGCTGGGCGTCGTTGTAATACTGCCCGTCCGGAAAGTCTTTGAGGTACTCCTGGCAGAGCTTGTACATCTCCTCGTTTTTGCCGATTTTGTACGCGCCGATTATGGCGGCGTAGAAAAAGTCCTCGCGCGCGGAATGATCCTTGAATTTGGGGTCGAGCAGCTGCATGTACGACCAGAAGCTTTCGTAGTCGCGGTTGGTGAGCATGTAGTTGCGGGAGGAGCGGAGCATGAGGTCGGCGGTGTAGTCGCTCACGTCGTCGTTTATCTTGCCTATGGAAAACTCTATCGACTTGAGCTTGTTGTCGAGCTCGGCTATCTGCGGGTTGGTGGGGTTTATGCGCTTCATGAGCTCGACGCGCTTCTTAGTTTTATCCACGTAGGAAGTCAGGTTTTTTAGAATTTTGTCGCGGCCGAACACCATTGAGTATAGCGCCGAAGCCTCGCTGTACCGCTTCTGCTCCACGAGCTTGTCGCCCGCCTGCAAGAGGGCCATATTGAGCCCCAAGTCGCTGCGTGAAACGGTGTCGATGGACATGTATTTGAGGTAGTTTTTGAGGTCGCCGAACTTTTTGAGGTTGGTGGCGGCCTGTATGAGGGCAGAGGCGGCGGAAACCTTGTCTTCGGGATCCTTCGCGCCTTCGAGCTTCAACTTGAACCACTTTTCGCCCTCCTGCCACTTGCCCGCGGCAAAGAGGGAGTCGGCTATTTTCTTTACGATTTCGTACCTCTTGGCGTTGCTGAGCCCGTTGGAATACGGGGGCTCCAAAAGGCGCTCGCGGCAAGTTGCCGCCTTTACGAGGTCGCCGAGGGCTATATAACAGTTGGCCTCTACGTCTATTGCGGCGTTGGCCATTTTGCCGCCGGGGAATTCCCTTACGACGCGGTCGAAATATTCCAATGCCTTTTTCAAAAGCTTTTCATCTTTTGTGGCGTCGTACTCCTGGACATAGCTGTACGCCGTGAAAAAGTAAAGGTCTTCAAGCTGCCTTTTAAGGTTGGCGTCGTCGGAGTCGGAAATGCGGGTGACGAGCTCGGCCATGTACGGGCGCGCCTCGAGATACCTCTTGTCATTGACGAGCGACATTGCCTGGTCTTTCAGTTCGGTCGTGCCGAGCTGCTTTACCTCGGCGTCCTGCGCGGCGGCGGACGCCGCGTATATAAATGCGGCGCAAAGCGCCAACGCCGTTTTTATAAGTCGGGTTTCAAACGTCATCTTATAGAAATAGGGTGATTGCAAAACCTTCCCGAAAGACGGTGCTTTCGGAACGTTTCGGTTGGGATATTCTTCTTGTTGATATGCAAATCAAATAAAAAACCCTCCGCATTTTCCAGCTTTTTTTTAAGTTTTTCAAAAAATCGGGACAGAAAATGGTTGAAGAAAGAGGCGGCAACTATAAAGTGCCGTAGTTTTAATGGGAGCCATTGCCCGCGTTGCGGGGGTTCTCTGCGGAAGAAAACAAAAAACGCTACATATGAAAATAAAGACAAAGACGCAGAAAAAAACCGTTCAACCCGCCATGATGAAGGGCGCGGATGTCGTCGTCCGGTGCCTTGAAAACGAGGGGGTTGACACCGTCTTTGCCTATCCCGGCGGCTCGTCCATAGACCTGCACAACGCCTTCACCCGATCCAGGAAAATCCGCGTGGTTCTCCCCAGGCACGAACAGGGCGGCGGTTTTATGGCGCACGGGTACGCCCGCTCGACAGGCAAAGTCGGCGTCTGCATGGTCACCAGCGGCCCGGGCGCGATGAACCTTCTGACCGCAATTTCCGACGCATTCATGGACAGCGTCCCGATGGTGGCGATAACCGGCCAGGTCTTCCAGTCGCTCATTGGCAAGAGCGCCTTCCAGGAAACCGACGTGTTCGGCATGACGCTGCCGATAGTCAAGCACAGCTATCTCGTCCTCAACGCCGAAGACCTGCCCAGAATAATAAAGGAAGCCTTTATAATAGCCAAGGGCGGCAGGCCCGGGCCCGTAGTGATAGACATTCCCAAGGACGTTCAGCAAAAGGTGTTCGCGCCCGATTTTGAAGCCGAGCCCGACCTCCCCGGAATCCGCCCGCCCGCCGAGGCGTCCGACGCCGACATCGCCAAAATAATGTCGATGATAAGGGCGGCCAAGAGGCCTGTAATATACGCCGGCGGCGGGATAATATCCTCGGGTTCCTCCAAGAAGCTCGACGAATTTTCGAAAATCCTCAACATACCCGTGGCGACAACCCTCATGGGGCTCGGCTGCGTAGACCCGATGGAGCCCAAAAATCTCTACTGGTTCGGCATGCACGGGACGTACGCGGGCAATACGGCGGTCTTCGAGTCGGATTTGCTCATAGCCCTCGGTACTCGTTTCGACGACAGGATTACGGGGGCGGTGTCGAAGTTCGCGCCCGACGCGAAAATCATACATCTGGACATCGACCTCTCCGAGCACAACAAAAATGTCAAAGCGGATTTCAGCGTCTGCGCCGAAGCCGGAAACGCCCTGTCAAAATTGATATCCGCCGCCAAGAGCGAGGCAAGAAAGCCCGACTTCTCCAACTGGATAGCGCGCATAGGGGAGCTGAAAAAGCTCCATCCGTACCCGTTCGCGAAGCGGGAGCGCAAAAACATCACCTCCCAGGACGCAATCGCCGAGCTGTATAAAATCTCGGGGGGCGGCGTCCTCGTGACAACCGGAGTGGGCCAGCACCAGATGTGGACGCCCCAAAACTTCATATTTTCCAAGCCGCGCCAGTTCATAAGCTCGCTCGGAGCGGGAACAATGGGCTTCGGCTTGCCGGCGGCAATCGGCGCGAAGATAGCAAACCCGAAGGCGAATGTCGTGAACATCGAGGGCGACGGCTCCTTCCAGATGAACATTCAGGAGATGGCAACCGCCGTAGCCGAAAAAGCGCCCGTAAAGACAATGCTGATCAACAACCAATTCCTCGGCATGGTCATGCAGTGGGAGGACATGCTCTACGGAGGCACGCGCGGGAACACGGTTCTGTCGCTCGACCCCGAAAACATGGGCGGCCCCGAAAACCTCGACGCCATATATCCGGACTACTGCAAAATCGCCGAGGGGTACTCGTGGGAAAGCGCGAGGGTTTGGAGGAAGTCCGACCTTCCGGCGGCAATCGAAAAAATGCTGAAATCCGAAAAGCCCTACCTGCTGGAAGTCGTCGTGGAGCACGACGAACACGTGCTGCCTTTCATTCCCCCGGGCAAGTCCACCGAAGAAATCATCGTCGAGTGCTCGAACTGCCCGAACGTTCCAACCTGCGAAATAGCCAAAAAACAAATATGCCCGAAACAAAAGAAACGGTAATCCTGCACACCAACCGCGGGGACATCAAGATAAAGCTCTTCCCCAAAACGGCGCCCAAGGCCTGCGAAAACTTCGTAAGGCTCGCCGAAAAGGGGTATTACGACGGCGTGACATTCCACCGCGTGATAAAGGGCTTCATGATACAGGGCGGCGACCCCACGGCTACCGGCTGCGGCGGACAGTCCGTATGGGGAAAACCCTTTGAGGACGAGTGCGACCCGAATGTCGCTTTCGACCGCCCGGGTCTGCTCGCCATGGCAAACGCCGGCCCCGGAACCAACGGGAGCCAGTTCTTCATAACGACGGTTCCGACCCCGTGGCTGCACATGCACCACACGATTTTCGGCGAAGTCGCGGAAGGCATGGACGCCGTGGAAAAAATCGAAAATTCCCCCACGGGGTACATGGACAAGCCCGTGGAGGCCCAGAAGATAAATTCGGTCACGGTCGAATAGCCGGAGCTCCGCGGCCCGAGGCGGAAGCGTTCGGGCCGCTCCGCGCCGCGGGTCGATTTTGCCCCAGAAATTGATTGCATAGGCCCGCCGCGCAAAATTATATTCGGTTGAGATGACGGACAATTTGCAGGCATCGGAATATTTGTCGGCACGGGGGGCGAAAGTGCGCGCGCTGCTCGTCGACGATCAGAAAATCATCGCCGAAGCGGTCAAGCGAATGTTCGCCGACCAGCCCGACATATCGCTGTTTTACTGCCCCGACCCCGCCGGCGCCATAGACGCCGCAAAAAAATGCCGCCCCACCGTCATACTCCAAGACCTCGTAATGCCGGAGGTAGACGGGCTGACGCTCGTCAAATTTTTCCGCGCCTGCCCCGAAACGCGCGACATTCCGCTCGTCGTCCTGTCCTCCAAAGAGGAGCCCGACGTGAAATACCGCGCATTCGAAAACGGGGCGAACGACTACATGGTGAAATTCCCCGACAAATTGGAGGTTCTCGCGCGCGTGCGCTACCATTCGCGGGCATATACGATATTCCGCGAGCTCAACGATGCCATGGCGCGCCTCCAACAGAGCCAAAACGCCCTGAAAAAGGAGCTTGACGAGGCGGAAAACTACGTCACGAGCCTCCTGCCGGAAAAAATCGACGGCCCCTCCCTGTCGTCGGACTGGATTTTCAGAAGCTCTACGGAGCTGGGCGGCGACTGTTTCGGGTACGGGTGGCTGGACGAAAACCGCTTCGCAGTCTACCTGCTCGACGTGTGCGGGCACGGCGTGGGCGCCGCCCTGCTGTCGGTGTCGGCAATGAACGCGCTGAGATCGCGGACTCTCTCGGGGGTCGATTTCGGAGAGCCGGACCAGGTGCTGTGCGCGCTCAACAGCGCATTCGACATGGACTCGCAAAACGGAATGTTCTTCACCCTATGGTACGGCGTCTACGACAAATCTTCGCGCGAGCTCTCCTACGCCTCCGGCGGGCACCCGCCCGCGATTCTCGTATCCCCCGACGGAACCTCCCGGCGCCTTACCACAAACGGCTTTATAATAGGGGGAATGAGTCCGATGTCTTTCAGGAAAGCGTCCGCGAAAATCGCGGCGGGCTCTAAGCTCTACGTTTTCAGCGACGGCGTGTACGAAGTAGAAAAGCCCGACGGACATACGATGTCGCTCGACGAGTTCGCCGCCGAGCTGCCATCGCCCCCGCTGCCGGGGCTCTCGAAAGTGGAGAGCATGATGCGCTTCTCCCAAAACGCCCAGGGGCGGGAATCCTTTGAGGACGACTTCTCCCTCTGCGAAATAATTTTCAAGTGACATGCGCAAATCCTATCCAGCAACGCTCGATTCCCTCGAACAAATCGCGCTCGACGCCGAGGCCTTCTGCGCGGATGCCGGTGCGGATTCGGCGTCCGCGTTCGCGCTGAACCTGTGCTTGGAGGAGGTCTTCGCCAACTGCGCTACATACGGCTGCGGGCTCGACCCGAAACAGAAAATCGAAATTTCCCTGTCGGCGCGCGGGGGCGAAATTTTCGCGGAACTGTCGGACTCGGCGCGCGCGTTTGACCCGCTCACGCAGGCGCCTTCGCCCGACCTCTCCGCCGACGCAGAATCGCGCCCCGTCGGTGGACTCGGGATTTTCCTCGTAAAAAAACATATGGACGAAGTGTCGTACAGGCGCGAGGGCGGCAAAAACGTGCTTTCCATGCGCCGCAAGATTGCCGCGGGCGGAGGGGGAAAATGAGCCTGCTTGAAGTCGAAAACCTGAAAATCCGCTTCGACTCGCGGCGCGGGCGCACGGAGGCCGTAAAGGGGATAAGCTTTGAAATCCGCGAGGGCGAGAGCGTAGCGATAGTCGGCGAGAGCGGCTCCGGCAAGAGCGTGACGGCAATGAGCCTCATGCGCCTCCTGCCCCCTCCCCCGCTGTGCTCGGTCTCCGGCTCAATAAAATGCTCCGGCCTCGACGTGGCGGCAATGGACGAAAAAACCCTGCGGAAATTCCGCGGGGGGGAAATCGCGTACATCTTCCAGGAGCCCTCCACCTCCTTCAACCCCCTATTTACCGTGGGCTCGCAGATCGCGGAGGCGGTAAAACTCCACTCGCCGCGCGGGACGGACGTCGAAAAAGCGGTGGCGGACTCCCTCGCGGAAGTCGGAATACGCGACGCCGCCCTGCGCGCGCGTTCATACCCCTACGAAATGTCCGGCGGAATGCTCCAACGCGCGATGATAGCCATGGCGCTCGCCTGCCGCCCGAAACTGCTCGTCGCGGACGAGCCCACCACCGCTCTCGACGTGACAATCCAAAAACAGGTGATAGACCTGCTCGCGCGCGTGCGCAAAAGGCGCAATATGGCGCTGCTGCTCATCACGCACAATTTCGGGATAATATCGGAGCTCTGCGAGCGCGTTATAGTGATGTTCAGGGGAGAAATCGTCGAGACGGGCGAATCCGCGCGGGTGCTGCGCGACCCGAAGCACCCCTACACAAAGGCGCTGATTAACTGCATTCCGCGGATAGGCCGCAAGGGGGAAAGGAAACTGCTGCCGATAGACTATGCAAAACTCGGATAAAATTCCGCTTTTGAAGGCGTCCGGACTGCGCGTGTCCTACGGGATAGGCGGGGGGATTTTCTCGCGCGCAAAAAAGACTTTCAACGCCGTGGACGGCGTGAGCTTTGAGATAAACAGGGGGGAAATAGTCGGGCTCGTCGGAGAGAGCGGCTCCGGCAAGACGACAACGGGGCGCGCTATAATAAGGCTCGCCCCACTCTCGGAGGGCGAAATATTCTACGGGGGCGAAAAAATATCCGGACTCTCCGACGCGGACTTCATGCCCTACCGCAAGAAGATCCAGATGATTTTCCAAGACCCGTTCAACTCCCTCAACCCCCGCATGAGCGTTTTGCAGATAATCTCTGAGCCGCTCGGAATACACTTTAAAAAAATGGGGCGCGCGGAGAGGAGGGAGCGCGTCGCGCAGCTCCTCGAAACGGTCGGGCTGCCGCCCGACTGCATGGCCAGATACCCCCACGAATTTTCGGGCGGGCAGCGGCAGCGGATAGGGATAGCGCGGGCGCTCGCCGTCGAGCCCGAATTCGTAATATGCGACGAGCCCGTCAGCGCCCTCGACGTCTCCGTGCAGGCGCAGATAGTCAACCTGCTCGAAGACCTGCGCGCAAAGCTCGGCATCGCAATGCTCTTCATCGCCCACGACATCGCCGTGGTCGAATACCTGTGCGACAGGATCATGGTGATGACGCGCGGCAAAATAGTCGAGACGGGGGACGCCGAGGACGTGTGCCTGCGCCCCAAACACCCGTATACGAAAGAGCTGATAGCCTCCGTCCCCAAATTCTGAAATGTCCCCGCGCCCGAGACATATCTTTTGCGCGGGGCGCATTTGCGCCGCGGCGGCCGCAGCTCTCGCGCTCTGCGCGTGCGGGCCGTCGGGAACGCCCGCCGACATCGCCGCCGAAAAAGGCATACTGCTGATAGGCAACGCCGCCGACCCCGCGACCCTCGACCCCGCGCTCGCAACGGGCTTCGGGGAATTTAAAATACTCTCGGGGCTCTTCGAGGGGCTCGTGGGCGCGAACCCCAAAACGCTCGAGCCCGAACCCGCCGCGGCAAAGTCGTGGGAAATCCTCGACGGCGGGAAAAAATACGTGTTCCATATCGACGAAAGGGCGAAGTGGTCAGACGGCTCCCGCGTGGAGGCGGGCGACTTCGTCTTCGCGTGGAGGCGCGCGCTGCTCCCGCAAATCGGCTGCGAGTACGCCTCTCTATTCGCTCCCATAAAAAACGCCGAAAAAATCCGCTCCGGCGAAGAAAAGGACGTTTCCAGGCTCGGAGCGCGCGCGGAGGGCGCAGGAACGCTCGTCGTGGAGCTCGAAAGGCCGGCGCCGCACTTCCTGTCCATGCTCTGCCACAGCGCGTTTTTCCCCCTCCACCGCAAAACGCTCGAAAAGTTCGGGGCGCAAAACGCGCGCAAATCCGAGTGGACGCGCCCCGGCAACATGGTCTCCAACGGCCCGTTCAGGCTCGCCGCGTGGAGCATAAACGACAGGGTCAGCCTGCGGCGCAACCCGCATTACCGCGCCCCCGAAAGGCTCTTTCTCAACGGCGCGGACTTCTTCCCCATATCGAACATCAACACGGAAGACCGCGCGTTCCGCACGGGAAGGCTGCACATCACCGAATCCGTCTCGCCCGCGCGGATAGAGTACACGCGGAAGAATTTTCCCCAATGCCTGCGCTCCCACCCGTGGCTCGGCGTCTACTACTACCTCGCCAACTCCGCGCGCCCGCCGCTCGACAACCCGCTCGTGAGAAAGGCGCTCGCCATGGCGATAGACCGCCGCGCGATAATAGACGGGATACTAAAAGGCGGCCAGGCGCCCGCCCTATCCTTCGTCCCGCCCGGGTGCGGCGGGTACTCGCTGCCCGAAAAGTCGAAAATACGCGAGGACATCGCCCGGGCGCGCAGGCTGCTCGCCGAGGCGGGATACCCGGGCGGCAAAGGGCTGGGGAAAATCCCGATAACCTACAACACCTCCGAACAGCACAAGCCCATCGCCGAGGCCGTCGCCAACATGTGGCGCGAAAACCTCGGCGTCGACGCCGAGCTCTACAACCTGTCATGGCCGGCGTATCTGGCGGCCCGCAGGAGCGGCGACTTCGCCGTCGCGCGTTCGAGCTGGGTTGCCGACTTCGCCGCCCCCGAGAGCTTCCTCGATATTTTCGCGTCGTCGAGCGGCCTCAACCACGGCAGATTCTCCGACGCCGAATACGACAAACTCCTCGGAGACGCGGCTGAAACTCCCGACAAAAGCGCGCGCAACGCCAAGCTCGCCGAGGCGGAGGCGCGCCTGCTCGGCGAAGCCGCGATGATACCGATATATTTCTATTCGCGCGTCTACCTGATTTCCCCCCGCGTGCTCGGCTGGGAGGCAAACGCCCTCGACTTCCACAACTTTCTCGGCGTAAAATTCGCCCCTCAGGAAAAATGACGAGATACATTTTAAAGAGGCTCTGCGAGGCCGTCCCCGTGTTTTTTGCGATAGTCACGGCGGTGTTTTTCATGGTGCGCTTCGTCCCGGGGGGGCCGTTCGACCGCGAGCGCCCCGTGTCGCAGGAGACGATAGAGGCGCTCAACGCATACTACGGGCTCGACGAGCCCCTCGCCGCGCAGTACTTCAAATTTCTCGGAAACCTCGCGCGCGGGGAGCTCGGGCCGAGCTACAAATACGAGGGCTGGAAAGTCTCGGAAATCCTGCGCGAAAAGGCGGCGGTGTCCCTGGAACTCGGCTCGTACGCGCTGGCGCTGGCAATCGCCGCAGGAATGGCACTCGGGCTCGCGGCGGCCGCGCGCGGGAAAATCGCCGCGTTCGCCTCGGGCGCGGGGCTGTTGGGGATATGCCTGCCCGCGTTCGTGCTCGGGCCGCTGCTCATACTCGCGTTCTCCACGAAGCTGGGCGCGTTTAACTCCATGGGCTGGGACTCCCCTTCCGACGCCGTCCTGCCGTCGGCGACCCTCGCGCTGTTTTACGCGGCGTGGATTGCGCGGCTAACGGGCAATTCCGTCCGCGCGCAGATGAAGATGCCCTATGTCCGCGCCGCGAGAGCCAAGGGGGCGGGAGAGGCGCGCATACTCTTCGGGCACGTCCTGCGCAACGCCGTCTCCCCCGCGATAGCGTATCTCGGCCCCGCCGCCGCCGGACTGATGACCGGCTCCTTCGTGGTGGAGACGATTTTCCAGATTCCGGGTCTCGGGCGGTTTTTCATATCCAGCGCGCTCGACAACGACTACACCATGATAATGGGCTGCGTAATGCTGTACGCGGCGTTCATAATAATTTTCAACCTGCTCTCGGACATTGCGCTCGCCGTCGTCAATCCGAGAATAGCGCGGGAGTTCGGCAAATGACGGCCACCGAAGAAAAGAATACCCGCGGAATCCCGCGCGCCCCGCTCCGGGCCCGCCCCGCCCTGCGCGCGCTCGCCCCGCTGCTAGACGACAAGCTCGCCCTAGCGTGCGCGGCGTTCGCAGTTTTCGCCGCCCTCGCGTGCGCGTTCGCCCCGCTGCTCGCGCCGTTCGGATACGACGCGCAAAACCTCTCCCTCGGCGCGTCGGCGCCGTCCGCCGAACATCCGTTCGGAACCGACATGCTCGGGCGCGACATACTCTCGAGAATCCTCTACGGCGGGAGGGTGTCGTTTGCGGTGGGAATGCTCGCGACCTTTGTAGCCGCGGCAATCGGGGTGGCTTACGGCACGGTGTCGGCGATGTGCGGCGGGCGGATAGACGCCTTCATGATGAGGGTTGTGGACATCGCGTATTCGCTGCCGTTCACGATTTTCGTCATACTGCTTACAGTGGCTTTCGGAAGGTCGGTGTGGCTGATTTTCGCGGCGATAGGGGCTGTGGAGTGGCTCACGATGGCGCGCATAGTCCGCGCCTGCGCGCTAGACATAAAAAACCGCGCCTATGTCGAGGCCGCGTTCGCCCTCGGAGAGGGCAAGGCGGGCGTCGTCCTGCGCCACATACTGCCAAACGCCGCGCCAGCGATTCTCGTATGCGCCGCGCTCACCGTGCCGAGCGTAATGCTGCTCGAATCGTTCCTGAGCTTTCTGGGACTCGGAGTGCAGGCGCCGCTGCCGTCGTGGGGGTCGCTGATAAAAGACGGGGCGGAGTACATGGAGGACGCTCCATGGATGCTCGCCTTCCCCGCCCTGTTTTTCAGCCTGACTTTATTTTCGCTGAACAGAATCGGCGAGGCTCTCTCGAGAGGGGGCGGAGAGTGAAAAGCCTCGCGATAATCGGCGCGGGGGCGGCGGGAATGTTTTGCGCAGCCGCCCTGCGGGAAGCGAAAAACCTGCGGATTTCGATTTTGGAGGCGTCCGGCGCCCCGCTCAAAAAAGTACTGCTGTCGGGCGGGGGCAGGTGCAATTTCACGAACGCCGCAATCGACGGCGGAGATCCGAAAGACTTCTATCCGCGCGGGGCAAGACACCTGCGCAAACCGCTGCGCGCGTTCGGCTGCGGGGCGGCGCGCGAGTTCTTCCGCTCAATAGGGGCGGAGTCCAAAATAGAGGCGGACGGGCGGGTTTTCCCCGTATCGGACGACTCGCGGACGGTGGCCGCCGCGCTCGAAAAGTCCGCCGCAAAATGCGAAATGCGCTTCGGATTCCGCGCTGATTCCCTGCGCCCCTGCGGGGACGGCTGGGAAATAGGCGGCGAAAGAAGCGGAAGGCGAGAAACGCTACGCGCGGATTTCGCCCTGGTCGCGACGGGCGGGCGGTGGCAAAGGGGGCTCGTGAAATCGGTGGAAGCGCTCGGCGGAAAATTTTCCTCTCCCGTGCCAACGCTGTTTCCGCTCGACCTCGACCGCGCGAAAGACGGCGAATGGGGAAAGCTCTCCGGCGTCTCCGTCGCCGACGCGCGGGCGGAGGCCTATGCAAACGGGCGGGAATTTTCCGCGCGCGGGGCGTTGCTCGCCACGCGCTCGGGCATAGGGGGGCCGGCTGCGCTGAAACTCTCGGCGTTCGGCGCGCGCGACTTCGCGGAGTGCGGATACGCCTTCGGGCTGCGCGTAAACTGGATTCCCCGAGTCCGCGACGAAGATTTCAAAAGGGAAATCCTCTCGGCGCGCCGCGCATTCCCCAAGAGATCCCTGCGCAATTCGCCGCTCTTCGGGCTGCCGCGCTCGCTGTGGGAATATCTTTGCCGGAGCGCGGGCGTTTCCGAAAAACTCTGGGCAAGCTTCTCAAAAGCGGACGGGGCCGCCCTCAAAGCCGCCCTCTCCGCCGACGAAATGCGCGCCGTCGGGAAATCGGCGCACAAGGGGGAGTTTGCGACCTGCGGGGGCTTGGAATGCGGCTGCGCGGACTTCAAAACCTGCTCGCTGGAAGGGCGGCCTACGCTATTTTTCGCCGGAGAATGCCTCGACATCGACGGCATAACGGGAGGGTTCAACCTGCACGCGGCATGGGCGACGGCGAAAATTTGCGCCGATTCGATAAAAAATTTTGCAGAAAGCGAAGGATAAACCTGCAACAAACTGATAATCATTGTAAAAAAAATTAAAAAAAATCTTGCAATCCCGGAGAGAATATACGACTATACCACCATAAACAATTTCCTCCCCCATCATATGTATAATATGCACCGCCTTACGGGTAATCCCGCAAGGCGGTGTCCTTTTTACCGAAATGCCAAACGCAATTACGGCGCAATGCGGCGGCGGGAAACGCAATGACACCGCCCCGCGGAACCGGACGCGCCGCCATTGAAATACGGCGCGCAACGGCAGCGATGCGGGACGGATACAAGATACGCCCGAATGCGGGACTTCCTTCCTCTTTGACCGGTTGCGCGTTGCTTTGCAATGGGGAGTCCGCTTGCGATTATAACAAAAACGAACTTCCAACATACCGTACAACCGCACGTTTCCGCATACTTCCGCAATCCCGACAAAAAACGAACCGCCGCGCGGTTCGTCATGGATTCAGGATTTCCGCGTGCCGGTCTTCGCGCCCCTGAACGGCAGCCCAATTCAATGTACGGCGCAAGTCGCGCATTATAATACTATTACGCGGCTGCCTATGTCGGACGGAAGTTTGGGTGGCGGGGGTTCGAGCGGGGCGCCGAAAGGCATTTGGGCGATAAGCTTCCAGCGGACGGGAAACCCGAATTCTTCGCGCACCGGAATGTCCACCACCGGATTATAATGTTGGAGGCTCGCCCCGAGTCCCGCCACGGACAGCGCCGTCCACACAGAAAACTGTATCATCGCGTTCGCCTGCTGGGCCCACACCGGAAAATTTTCGGCGTATGCCGGAAACTGCTCGGCGGCGGCTTTTGACACCTTTTCGTCGTCGAAATACAGAATCGTCCCGAAGCCTGCTGCAAAGGCGCCCATTTTTTCTTTCAGCGCGCCCGCCTTTTCCGGCGCGGCTTTGGCCTTGACGGCCTCGTACGCGATTTCCCAGAATTTTTTAGAGCTGTCGGCGTAGAGTATCGCCACCCTCGGGCTTTGCGAGTTGAAGGCCGACGGCGACTGCCTGACGATTTCGCGGACTATTGCCGTGATTTCCTCTGCGGGAATCGGCGAGGTTCCGCCAATCCTGTAATTCGTCCTGCGCTCGGCGGTCATTGCGAGAAAATCTTTTACGTTCATGCAAAATTCCGACACTTTTTCTCCGGCAAAGTTCTGCGCCGGGCGCGGAATTTTCTATTTCGGCGCCTTGGGGGCGTATGCGCGCGAGGCGCTCAGCGCGACTTCCGCAAGAAACATCTCGCCGAGGTTGACTTTCGAATAGTCATAACGCGCGACCGCTTTCTCCACCAAATCCGAGTATTTCGGGTTTCCGGAGAACGCGCATATCGCGGCGGCTGAGAGCGGAATGGTCATAAACCTCCTCTCATAGTTGCGCCTTTCCCATATTTCCGGAATTTTCAGCTGTCCGAGCGCAACCTTTTCGACTTCCTTCTGGGAGTTTTGGGGCTGCTTGCCGAAGTTTCTTCTCCAATCCGCCAGTTTGAATTCCCCGTTTTTTGAATTGTCGAATTTTTCGCATTCGGCCGCCGTGCCGGAGGCGTCCGCCGCGCCCCTTTCAAGGCCCTCGCGGAAAATCCTTTTGGCTTCTGGGTCTGTTTCGGCATCAAAGAGCGCGCGGAGCGCGGCGTAGTTTTTGACGTATATCCAAAGAAACACGGCGTCTATATTTTTCAGCCAACCCTCGTCCTGCCGGTATCCGCGCGCGCATATTTCAAGCCTCGCAGGGGCGTCCGGCGCGGCGCGGGGATTCCTCTCGCGGAGCGCGGCGCGGTATTTTTTCTCCCACTTTTCATCGCCGGTCACGAGGTATGCCGCGCGCAAACAAAACAGATAGCACGGGGTTTGGAGGAAGCGGAAGCCCGATATGTTCCCGCGCGAATCCCCTGCGAACTTCCCGTCGCACGGGCAATTCCATGAGTTGGCGTCGAGGGCTTCGCATATTTCGGAAAATTTTTTCCGTATTTCGGCGCGCTCGGCTTCCGACGGTATGCGGCTTTTATAATACGAGTACATTCCGTAAAGCCACGGCACCGTCTGGTCCTCCGAGCCGAACGGATAGTGCGATTTCCCGTCGGTTCCCACCCCCCGCGCGACGAATCCCTTTACGTCGGAAACCGACGCGCACAGCATCAGGCCCTTTGCGAGTTTCCTTGCCTTTGCAATGTCGGATTCATTTCCGGTATCTTCGGCGCGGCGGCATGCCGCGGCAATGTACAACCCCGTAAACTTCGCGCCGTTTTCTATGGGCGACCACCACGAAAGGAAGTTCGGCACGCCGTCCTCAATGTCTTTCGGGGAGGGGATTTCGCCAGAGTAGTCGAGTATCAGCCCGTCGGGCCCCACGTATTTCTCCCAGAGCAGGCGGTGGGCGCTTTCGGCGGCGGTTTCCGCGCCTCCGGCAAACATGCGACAGACTGCGGAGCACGCGGCGAATATGCAAAGGAGATTTTTCACGAATAAAATTAAACATTTTTTTCCGCCCGTTCACAACGTTTTTTTTCGGGGCGCGCATTTCTTTCTGCCGGATATTGCGCGCGTTTTGGGCGGTATTTTCCCGAATGCGATCGGCTTGGTATTTGTCCGCTAACAGGCCGCGCAAAAAAATCCCGACGCCGCGGAGGGTTCGGAGGGATTTTTTTCGTATCCGTTTACGATTATTGCGCGGGAATCTTTTATAGTTGTAAATATTTTGTTTTATTTTTGAATATTTCTTGAATATAGACGGTTTCTGTTTAGAACTTTTGAAAGATTCATTTGATGTCGATATGAAATTTGCGAAAATATTTTTTGCGGCGGCCGTCTTTGCGGCCGCATTGGCGGCGCGTTCGGATTCCGCCGGTTTGAAGTCTGAATTCGCGAATCCTCCCGCAGATTCCCTTCCGCGCACTTGGTGGCACTGGATAGACGGCAACGTCACAAAGTCGGGCATAACCGCCGATTTGGAGGCGATGCGGAAAGCGGGAATAGGTTCGGCCACGATTCTCGATATAACCAGCGGTCTTCCACGCGGGCCTGTGAAGACGCTTTCCCCCGAGTGGTACGGTCTGGTAAACCACGCGGTAAAGGAGGCCGCGAGGCTCGGAATGAAGATTACCGTGCACAACTGCCCGGGCTGGTCGAGCTCTGGCGGCCCGTGGATAAGGCCGGAGGACGCCATGAAGGAAATAGCGTGGACGCAGACGGTTGTCGACGGCGGGCGCGAAATCCACATATCCCTTCCGAAGGCAGAGGGAAAGCGCGGTTTTTACAGGGACGTGGCTGTGGTGGCATATCCGAGCATCCCCGGCGACGGCGAGGTTTTTAGGGATCTCGAATTTAAAATTTTGGCGGGATTCCCGAAAGCGGGCGATTTGAAGGTTCCCCCATATATTCCCGACTATATAACCGTCACCCAAAAAACCGAGGATCTGTTGGGGGACGATTGGCGGAAGGTGGCGATGCTCCGGCCGGCGAAGGGGGACAGGCCCGGCGACAGCGTGACGTTCCAGTTTGAAAAACCGTATAGCGCGGGCGGCTTCAAAGTTTCGATAGGGGGCCCGCCGTACGACGCCGGCGCGGTTTTTGAAATTTCGGTTTCGGACGACGGCAAAAATTTCCGCAGGCATTTTAGAACCTCCCCGATGAAATACCCCGGAGGCGATACGGGGTTTCCGCTCGTTTCGGCGAAATTCATAAGGGTGGAGCTCGCGGAGGGCAACGGGGGCGAGCCCGTATCGCTTTACGGAATGTCGCTTTCCTCGTCGGTCAAAATTCCGGACATCGATTTGAAAACTTTCGCCAAATGGGGGACTATTCCGCGCCGTCCGGTTCCGTCCGGAATAATTCCCATCGGCGGAAATTCGATAATGGACGTATCGAAGTTTATGGATTCGGAGGGAAATCTCGTCTGGAACGCCCCGAAGGGGAAGTGGACGATTTTGCGCTTCGGAATGGTCTGCAACGGCAGGGGGAACCATCCGGCTACTCCTGAGGGCACGGGGTTGGAGTGCGACAAAATGTCGAAGCGCGGAGTTGACGCGGCGTGGTCCGGAATGATGGAGCGCATCGTCTCCGGCGCAGGCGCGCTTGCGGGAAAAACGCTTAGCGCGACGCTCGTGGACAGCTACGAGGTCGGACCCCAGAATTGGACGGACGATTTCCCCGCGGAATTTGAGAGGCTGCGCGGCTACGGCATAGTCCGCAACCTTCCGATTCTCGCCGGAAAGTATGTGGAAAGCGCGGAGTACTCCGAAAGGTTTCTTAGGGATTTCCGCAGGACGATAGCGGATTTGTTCGCAAAATACTACGGGGAGTATTTCGCCGAAGTCGTCCATAAAAGCGGTTTGGAATTGGAGTCCGAACCGTACGGCGGCCCGTTCGACGAGCTGTTGCAGGGAAGGTATGCGGACGTTCCGATGGGAGAGTTTTGGGGGGGATGGAACAATACGGGCAACGCGAGGCTCGCCTCCAATATCGCCCAGATAAACGGGCGCAAGTACGTGCAAGCTGAGACGTTCACCTCCGGCCCCGGCGAGCGGTGGAAGAGCGTTCCCGCCGCCCACAAGCTTCAGGGCGACAACGCGTTCTCGGAGGGGGTCAACCGGTTCGTATTCCACAGCTACGCCCACCAGCCCTACGAGACGGACGGCGCGGGCCTTACTATGGGAATTTGGGGATTCCATTTCAACCGCAAGAATACCCTATGGGACTATTACGACGGATGGCTTTCCTATGTCGGCAGGGCGCAGCATCTGTTGCAGCAGGGAAAATTCGTTTCTTCCGTCCTGTACGTCGCCCCCGAGGAGGTTCCGAGCATCACCCCGCTAACGCAGATTTACGCGGCGAAGGACTTTTATTGCGGCGCGAACTTGTTCGCGCCGGCACTTCCCGCGGGATATGCGGGCAATGTATGCGAGCCGCGCGCGATATTGGATTCGGTTTCAGTTTCCGGCGGAAAAATACGCCTGAAAAGCGGAATGGAATACGGGCTTTTGGCCGTCAACAATGTCCGGGTTGCAAGCCCTGGGCTTTTGAAAAAAATTCAAGCCCTCGCGCGGGAGGGGGCGAACATTTTGCTCGGGAAACGGCCCGACGGCCCGCTCGGGCTTGAGGGATATCCGGAAGATTCGGAGTTTCGGGAGGCGGTTGAAGGCCTGTGGGGAGGCCTCGACGGGGTTTCCAAGACTTCCAAACGTATCGGGGCGGGAAGGGTGTTCTTCGGCGCGCCCATTGCGGAGGTTTTGTCGGAAATTGGGCTGGCTCCGGATTTCGAGGCCTTTCTGCCCGGCGGAAAGAGGGCGGAAAACATAAAATATATCCACAAAAAGACGGAGGAGCTCGACATCTATTTTGTCTCCAACCAGTCGGAAGGCGGTTCGCCGGTTCTCGTCACGGCGAAATTTGCGGCGGAATGCGCCTCTCCTGAGATATGGGACGCCGAAAGCGGGAAAACGTCCGCCGCCCCCGTCTGGAAATCCGGCGGAAATCGCACCGAAATCCCCCTGTGGCTCTTTCCGTCGCAGTCGCTGTTCGTCGTGTTCCCGCGCGGCGCGGGGGTGCGTCCGCACTTTGAAAGCGCAGAGTGGGTTCCCGACGAAAGGCGCGCCCTGCGGCTCGCCGTCGACAGGGCGGTATGGCGCAGCGAGGACGGCTCAAAGTGCGTAGACGTCACCGCGATCGTCCGCTCGAAGATCGACGGAGATTCCTTGAAAATCGGGGCGGCGAGTTCGGAACTCGGAGGCGATTGCGCCCCGAACAAGCCGAAAGTTCTCGAAATATGCTATTCGATGGACGGCGAAAAGAAGACTCTCGCGGCGAAGGAATGGGGAACAGCCGAAATAAAATGCCCGCACGCGCCGAAGTCGGGCGTTTGGGGCAAGGGGTTTGACGTGGAGTTCAGGGGCGGAAAGCCCGTTCTGCGCGCGTGGGAAAACGGAACTCTCGAGGCGCGGGCGCCGGACGGCGTGAAAATTTCGCTCGCGGCGGGCGAAATTCCCAAGTCATTGGACTTATCGCGCGACTGGGAAGTCGAACTCGGAAAGTCGGGAGGGAAGAAAATCAAAATGCCCATGCTCAAATCTCTGTCCGAGAGCGCGGACCCCGACGTAAAATACTTTTCGGGAACGTCCGTTTACAGGAAATCGTTTGAAGTTCCCGCGGAATTTTTCGCCGGCAGAATCGCCGCAGAGCTGGACCTGGGCGACGTGCGCGACATTGCCCGCGCGCGGCTCAACGGCGAGGAGCTCGGCAACCTGTGGCATCCGCCGTTTGCACGCGACGTGACGGGCCTGCTGAAAGAGGGGAAAAACTTTCTCGAAATAGAGGTTGCGAATACGTGGTTCAACCGTCTTGTCGGCGACGAGCGGCTTCCTGACGACGCCGAGTGGAAGCCGAAGAACAAAAACGGGCAACTCTTGAAATCCTTTCCTGAATGGTTTTTGAAAGGTGAAAAGAGCCCTGCGGGAAGACGCGCGTTCACGACGTTCCGCAATTGGACGAAGGACGACAAATTGTCCAATTCGGGGCTTATCGGCCCCGTTATTTTGCGCCCATCGCGGATTATCCCGTTAGGCGGGGGAGGAGTTGCGCTCTCGGGAGATTCAAAATAGCCCGTTTGCCGCGCAAACCGCGCAAAAAAAATCCCGAAGCCGCGCGGCTTCGGGATTTTCTTTTCGGGGGAGGGGCGTCAGTGCGCGCCAAATCGGAACGCCGTCGTCGTGTCGTAGGTTTCGCCCGGGCGCAGTATCGTGGACGGGAAGTCCTCGTTGTTTGGGGAGTCCGGATAGTGCTGGGTTTCAAAGCACATTCCGTAGCGGAAGAAATATTGCTTGCCGCCCTTGCCCTTAACGCCTTTGAGAAAATTTCCGGCGTAGAATTGAACCCCGGGCTCCGTCGTATAGACCGTCATTTCACGCCCCGAGACGGGCTCGTAAACGCGGGCTGCAAAGGTCATCGCCTTCGGGTTTTTGGGGTCTTTGTTGAGCGCCCAGTTGTGGTCGTATCCCCCCGCACCCTGCAACTGCGCGTCGTCCGCTTCTATGCGCGAGCCCACCTGGCGGGGCTTGCGGAAGTCGAAAGGCGTGCCCCCAACGTCTTTCAGACCGCCCGTGGGTATGAGATATTTTTTCGACACCGGCGTGAATTTGTCGGCATTGATCGTCACCTCGTGGTTGGCGACACTCCCGCGCCCCTCGCCCGCGAGGTTGAAGTAAGAGTGGTTTGTAAGGTTGCAAACCGTCGGCTTGTCGGCGGTCGCCTTATAATTTACGGTAAGGGTATTCGAGTTGTCGAGCGTGTAGGTGACCGCCGCTTTGAGCGTCCCCGGGTAGCCCTGGTCGCCGTCGGGCGAGACGAGGCTAAGCTTCAACACCGCCCCCTTCGGGCTTGCCGAGGCTTCGGCGTCCCAGACCCTGCCGTCGAATCCCGAAGGCCCGCCGTGGATGTGGTTTACGCCGCCGTCGTTTTTGGGCAGCTTATAGGTTTTGCCGTCTATCGAAAATTCCCCGTCGACAATGCGGTTGCCGTACCTGCCGATTATCGCGCCGAAATACGAATGGTCGCGGCTCTCGTAGCCGGCGAGAGAGTCGAAGCCCAGAACCACGTCGCCGGGCTTGCCGTCGCGGTCGGGGACGACTATCTTTACGATTCTGCCGCCGTAATTGGTTATCTCGACAGCCATGCCCTTGTCGTTTTTGAGCGTGAAGAGCTTTACCGGCGTCCCGTCTTTGGTTTTGCCCCAACCGGACTCGTTTACGCTCTGCGCGAAACCGGCCGCGGCGAGCGCGGCGCATGCCAATATGATGTGGATTGTCTTTTTCATTGTTGCGATTTTATAAATTTCGCCGCCTTGGAAAACGCTTTCCCGCGGTGGCTTATCGAGTTTTTCTCGGCGGGCGCGAGCTCGGCGGTTGTCATTCCGCGCTCGGGCAGAAAGAACAGCGGATCGTACCCGAAACCGCGCTTTCCGCGCGCGCCCCTGTTGATGAATCCCCCGATTTCGCCTCCGAAAATTTCCTCGCGCCCGTCGGGGCATATCAGGGCTATGGCGCAGACGAAGCGCGCCGAGCGCGCGGCGTCGGGCACGTTTTCGAGCTCTTTGAGGAGCTTGCGGTTGTTTGCCCCGTCCGCCCCCGCGCCCTTTTCGCCCGCGTACCTTGCCGACATTATCCCGGGCGCCCCGCCGAGCGCGTCAACGCAGAGCCCGCTGTCGTCGGCCATAATATGGCAGTCTTTCGGGGCGATTGCGCGCGCGGCGCGCGCCTTTATCATGGCGTTTTCGGAGAAAGTCGTTCCGTCCTCCTCAGGCGGCTCGAACCCCGGGAGGTCGCCGACGCCGAAAATTTCGCAATCGAGGCCGGCGGCGCGCGCCATCTCGCGGAACTCCGCTATCTTGTGGGCGTTTGAGCTGGCCAGGCAGATTTTTACCTTCATTCGCCCGCCTTTCCCGCTTCGCGCGGCTGCGCGCCGGCGGAGGAACCGCCCGAATCGCCGCCGCCTTCGCCCCTCCCGTAGTCGGGGGCGTCCGCGAGCATTTTGACTTTGAGCGCGGGGACTTCCACGAATTCCGAGCCTTCGGCGGAGTCGAGAGCGGCTTCAAGGGCGCCCATTTTCGCGTCGAAATTGTCGATTGTGGACACGAACACGGCTTCGGGGGTGGCGGCGCGCACGGCGGCTCCCCATTCGGGTTCCCCCTGGTGGCTGAGTATTATGTGCTCGAGCCTCGCGAGAATGTCGGGGGCGAGGGAGTTTTTGAGCCCCGCGCGGCGCACTATCCTGTATCCGAGCACGACATGCCCCTGCAACATTCCGATTCTCGTGCGGTCGGCGACGAGCCCCTGCGAGTATTCCACAGTCTTGCCGATGTCGTGGAGTATGCAGCCCGCCAAGGCGAGGTCGGCGTCAATGAACGGGTAGAGCGGCAGCAGCGCTGAGGCCATGCGCGCCATTTTCAGCGAGTGCTCCAACAGCCCGTACATGTGCGCGTGGTGCATTTTGACGGCGGCGACCGACGTGAAAAAGTCGCCGCACCCGCCGAGCGCGTAGAGAACCGTTGCGCGCAGGGCGGCGTCTGAAATCTTTTCGACGAATCCCTCGAGCTCCGCCTTCATCGCCGCGGGGTCGAGCTTTGAGACCGGCACGAGCGACGGCAGAGCCTCGCGCGCCTCGTCCTCCGAAAGGATTCTGGCGGAATCTATTTTCGGGCTGAGCCTGCCGTTGAAGAAGTCGGCGGTCGCGGCGATTTCGAGCGCCGTTCCCACGGGCGCGTCTTTCAGGAGGGCGAACGACGGCCCGCCCTCGAAGCACATTGCGGGGATAGACGCCGAATTGTCCCCGAATTCGAGCGTCAGAAATTCCGAACTGTTTTTCGCCGTCTTGACGGAGCGCGAGCGCAATAGGACGACAGCCTCGAACGCGCGCCTGCCGTCCTGTTCCCTGAAATTTTTTACTTCCGAAAGCCTTAGCCTCACTTCATTTCCCCATTTCGATGACGAGACTCGACCAGTCGCCCATGACGGCGGACCTCGCGGATTTCGCGCGCGGGCACCGTTCGAGGAAGCACTCTTTGACCTCCCCGTTTTCGGCGGCGAGTATGCCGCTCAACACGAGCTTCCCGCCGGCTTTGACCGCCGCCGCAAGGTTGTCGGCGTAGATGCAGAGCACGTCGGAAATTATGTTGGCGAGCACTATGTCCGCCTTTCTTCCCGCGAGCGCGCCCTCGATTCCCGAGTGGGCGAATTCGATTCCGCCCTCCGGTATGGAATTGAACTCGGCGTTTTCAAGGCTCACGCGCACCGCCTCGGGGTCGCGGTCGAAGCCGAATACTTTTCCCGCCCCGAGCATGCGCGCGCTGATAGCCAGAATCCCCGAGCCGCAGCCCGCGTCTATAACCGACTTCTCGGCGGGATTCTCCGCGAGGGCGTCTATCAGCTCCATCGCGCACAGGCGGGTGGTCGGGTGGTCGCCCGTTCCGAAGGCCATTCCGGCATCGAAGTAGAGGGCTTTCGCCCCTGCGGGAACGGCGTATTCGCCCCTCATCCACACGGGAACCCAGTGGAGAGGCCCGCAGCTCCACGGCTTCAAATACTTTTTGTATTCGTTTTGCCAGTCGGCGTCGTTTACGCCCTCGACGCCGTATTTCTCGGGCAGCGCGGGAAAGGCTTTCCGCAGCTCGGCGTATTCGGCGGCGGCGTCCTCGGGAGAGTCGAAGTAGCCGAATAGCGTCGTCGGGGATTTGTCGTCGATTTTCTCTATACCCCAGTTCGAGCGCACAAATTCGCAAAAATGGTCTTCGAGCGGGTCGGAGAGAGCCTCCCTTATTTCTGTCGAAATTTTTATCATCGCCGCTGATGGGTTAGGAGCTCGCGAGTATCGCAGCCATGCAGCCCATCGCCGACGCCGTGATCGCCTGGCGGAAGGTCTTGTCGGCGCAGTCTCCGGCGACAAACACGTTTTCGACGTTCGTCTTGACCTGCGTACCGGAGAGCGGGACTATGTAGCCCTCGTCGTCCATTTCGAGGATTCCTTTGAAAATGTCGGTGTTGGGCTTGTGCCCGATAGCCACGAACACCGCCTTGCACGCGATTTCCGATTTCTCTCCCGTCTTTGCGTTGCGGACGACTACCCCGCGGCACAGGCCGTTTTCGTCCGGAAGAATCTCGTCGACCACGCTGTCCCACACGGGCTCGATTTTTGGGTTGGAGAGCGCGCGGTCGGCCATGATTTTTGACGCGCGGAACTCGCCGCGCCGGTGGATTATTTTTACCGACGAGCAGAAGCGGGTGAGGAACACGGCCTCTTCGCATGCGGAGTCCCCGCCGCCGACGACCGCCACGTCCTTGCCGCGGTAGAATGCGCCGTCGCACGTGGCGCAGGCGGATACGCCCTTGCCTCCGTACATTTCGGCCTCGCCCTTGGCTCCCGTCATTCTGGGCGACGAACCCGTGGCGACCACGATTTTTTTCGCCTCAAAAACTTTTTCGCCGGAGCAGAAGACTTTTTTTGCCTCCCCCGAAAAGTCGACTTTTTCGACTACGGCGTTTTCTATGCGCGCGCCGAATTTCTGCGCCTGTTCGCGCATCTTCCAGAGCAGGTCGAAGCCGTTGACCCCCTCGGGGAATCCCGGGAAGTTTTCGACGTCGCTGGTCGTGGTGAGCAACCCTCCCGGCTGCGCCCCCTCTATGACGAGCGGCGACATTCCGGCCCGCGCCGCGTATATGGCAGCGCCCATTCCCGCGCAGCCGCTTCCTATTATAATAATCTCTTCCATAATCGGGAAAGACGATTATATTATTGCCGCCAATAGGCAAGCACCATTTTCCCCGAACTCCGTATCGGGCGCGGCGGAGGAGGTTGTCCGTATCTTTCGGCGGCGCCGCCTGAGCGGCGGAGTCATGAATTAGAGGCTTGCAAAATCGGGCCGGTTCGGATTTGATGGCGCGGATGGAAAATAAAAAGGCGATTGTAATAGGCGCGGGCGTGAGCGGCCTTTCCGCCGCATGGGAGCTTAAAAAAAAAGGGTTTGAAGTCACCGTTCTCGAAAGGCGCGACGCCCCGGGCGGCGTTATACGCACGTTTGAATCCGGCGGGTTCCGCGCGGAGAGCGGAACGAACTCCGTAATGGTCACCAGCCCGAGGCTTTTGGAATTTTTTGAGGAAATAGGGCTCGGCGCGGAGGTGGAACGCTCCAAGCCCGCCGCAAAGAAGAGGTTTTTCGTCCGTGGCGGCAAGCCGCGCCCCGTCCCGAGCGGGCCGTTTTCGCTTATATTCACGCGCCTGTTTTCATTTTTCGGCAAACTAAGGCTGCTAATGGAGCCGCTTGTGGGGCGTTCGGATCCGGAATCGGAGCCGAGCGTGGAGGAGTTCGCCGAGCGCAGGCTCGGGAAAGACGTTTCCGACTACGCGATAAATCCGTTCATGGCGGGCGTCTACGGCGGGGATCCCAAGAGGCTCTCGATAAAGTACGCCTTCGCCCCGTTCTGGAATTTGGAGCAGAAGTACGGTTCTATAATTCTGGGGGCGATAAAGTCGATGAAGGAAAAGAAGGTCTCGGGCGACGTATTCAGGCCGGTAATGGTATCCTTCAAGGGCGGCATGGGAACGCTCATAAAGAAGCTCGCCGGCGATTTGGGCGACGGACTCAAAACCTCCGCGCGCGTCATATCGGTGGACTCCACCGCCGACGGGCGCTGGGAAGTTTCGTGGGGCACCGACGGCGAGGACTGCTGCGACGCCTACGACGCCCTCGCAATCGCCGTCCCCGCGCCCGACATCGCGTCGCTGCCGCTCGGCGGGGCGCTCTCCGCGGCGCTCGCGCCGCTCTCGAAAATCGAGTACGCGCCCGTGGCAACCTATTCAATGGGCTTCAAGCGCGCGGACATCGCCCACAGGCTCGACGGTTTCGGCGCGCTCGTTCCCGCGCGCGAAGATTTTTCGATACTCGGCTCGCTGTTCGTTTCGAGCATATTTGAGGGCCGCGCGCCGGAGGGGTTTGCGACGCTCACGAATTATGTGGGCGGAATGCGCCGCCCGGAGCTCGCGCCGCTGCCGCAGGACGAAATGCGCAAGATAGTGCTCGGAGACTTGAAGAGGCTTCTGGGCGTCTCGGGAGAGCCCGTTTTTGAAAAGATGTTTTTCTGGAAGCACGCCATTCCGCAGTACAACCTCGGCTACGGCGAGATAATGGAGGCCGCGGACGCGGCGGAGGCTGCGTTCAGCTCGCTCGCGCTCATCGGCTCCTACCGCGGCGGGGTCGGGGTGGGCTCTTGCGTGGAAAACGCGCTCAATGCGGCGGACGCGCTCGCCGCAAAGAACAGGTGAAAAAGGCGTTCATACTCGTAAATACCGGCTCGCCCGCGGAGCTTTCCGCCGCGGCTTGCAAAGCCTTTCTGCGCGAATTTCTGTCGGATCCCGACGTCGTTCCGGCGCCTTTTTTCGTCCGCTATCCCCTCGCGCGGTTCATAGCCTCAAAGAGGTCGGAAGTGTACCTAGCCAATCTGAAAAAGATTTCGCGCGGCGGAGTCCCGAGGCTCGTCGGGACGTGCGCGGGCCTCGCGCGGAAAATCGCCGCGGCGACGGGGACGGACACTTTCGCAGCCCACCGGTACGGGGCATTCCCGATTGCGGAGGCGATACGCGCCGCGAGGGATTCGGGCGCGCGCGATTTCCGTTTTCTGCCGATGTTCCCGCAGTCGGCGTCCTCTACGACTTTCAGCGTGAAAAGGGAGGTTTTCGCCCACAGGAGGGAGGGCGAGATTTTCAGGTTCCGCGAAAATTATTTCGACGACGGCGCGTACATATCCGCCCTCGCCGCGTTGTTCGGAAGGTTCGGCGACCGTTCGCTTCCGACATTCGCGTCGTTCCACTCCGTGCCCGTTTCGCAGGACGGCAAGACGGGCTACTCCGCGCAGTGCCGGAAGACCGCGGAGCTGTTCGCGTCCGCCGCGGGGCTGGCCGACGTCTCCGCCGTGTGGCAGTCGCAAATGGGCGGGCCTTTGAAGTGGCTCGGGCCGTCGGCGTCCGCCGAGATTGGCAGGCTTTCCGCCTCGGGCGTTGACGGCGTGAACGTCATATGCCCGGGCTTCGCATGCGATTGCACCGAGACCCTCGTTGAGATAGCGGAAGGCTTGAAGGGCGAATTTCTCTCGCGCGGGGGCAAAACTTTCAACTATGTTCCGTGTCTCAACGACTCTCCGGAGCATGCGGCCGCGCTGGCCGGAATTTTCGAAAGGATGAAATGATTTTTGCGGCGTTGATATTGGTTTCCGGCGCGCTCTACGGGCTTTCCGCTTTTTTCGGCGCCGGGAAATCGAGGGGAGAAAAATCGCTCGGGGCGGCTGCCGCCGGCCTCTTGGTCCAGGCGGCGGCGCTGGCGTGGTTCGGCGCGCGCTACGGGAGGTTTCCAACGGGGACCCCCTACGAGCTGCTCGAAGTGGCGGTGTGGTTTTTCGCGCTGATTCAGGCGGGGGTTGCGGCGGCGTTCAAACTGCGTTTTACGGGCGTGTTTTCAATGCTTCCGGCGTGCGTGCTGACGCTCCTTCCGCTCGGATGCCCCGTGTTTTTGGAATCCGTCGGAGGCGCGGGCGCGCCGGCGTCGGCGTCGGTGGCGGGGTTGCACGCGACGCTCGCGCTCGCCTCCTACGCGTTTGTGGCGGCTTCCGCGTGCTTCGGGCTGCTCTACATTTTCCAGCGCCGGCGTTTGAGGGAAAAATCCGGCGGGCTTTTCACTCGCCTTTGCCCTCCGCTCGAAACGCTCGAACGGCTCGGGGCGATGTGCGTCGGCGGATCCGTCTTCGCCATGCTGCTCTCGGGCGGACTCGGCTTCTACGCGGCCTCAATCATTCCGCCGGAAACGGCTTCGAGCATTGCCGCGCACGTGAAATTCGGGGCGGCGGCGGTTCTCTTCTGCGCCCAGTGCGCGCTGTTTGCGATGTGCGCGCTCGGGCGGGCGAAGGGCGCCAGGCTTGCGCGGCTCGAAATAGCGCTCGGGCTCCTGGCGCTGGCCGCCATCGCCCCCGTTGAAATCTTCAACTTATCCAGATGAAAAGCGACATACAAAAAGACCTGTTGGGGCTCATGCGCGCCCCGAGCTACACTCCGCTAACCCTTCCGCAGATCGCGGCGGCGCTCGGGCTTCCGCGCAAGTCCGCGCCGAAGCTGCGCAAGGCGATGGATTCGCTGCTCGCCGACGGTCGCGCGGCAAAGGTCAAGGGCGACCGCTACGGGGTTCCGGACGACCTCAATCTGGTCGCGGGCGTCGTGGCGTTCAGGCAGGGGGGAGGGGCGTTTCTCGACGTACCCGATTCCGAAGGCTCCATAGAAATCAGCCCCGAGGACACGGGGGTGGCGCTCAACGGCGACAGGGTGCTTGCGCGGATGCTGCCGGATTCCTTCAAGCCGCGCAGAGGCAAGGGCGGGCGCAGGGATTGGGATTCTCCGCGCCCCGTCCGCCGCCGCGCGAAAGTCATACGGATTCTCGAACGCGCAAACGACAAAGTTGTCGGCACCCTCCGCCGCTCCTACGGATTCTGGCACGTCGTGCCCGACGACCCCAAGTTCTTCTACGACGTAATAGTCGCCGACCCCTCAAAATCCTCCGTCACGCCACCGCCGAAGGAGAACGATAAGGTTGTCGCCAAGCTCAACGAATGGGCGCAGAGGCACATGAACCCCACGGGCGAAATAGTCGAAAACCTCGGCGAGAGCCACACTCCGATGGCGGAGTACCGCGCGATACTCGTAAAATACAACCTCTCCGAGACTTTCCCCGAAGCGGTAGAGCGCGAAGCGGAGGGCGTCCCCGAGTCTGTCGGAGCGCGCGACATTTCGGGGCGGTTCGACGCGCGCGGCATAATGACGATAACCATAGACCCCGAGGACGCCAAGGATTTCGACGACGCGATTTCCGTGCGCGCCCTGCCCGGCGGGCTCACCGAAGTCGGCGTCCACATCGCCGACGTGTCGAGATACGTCAGGCCCGGGAGCGCGCTCGACCGCGAAGCCGCGCGCAGGGGAAACTCCACGTATCTTGTCGGTACCGTCCTGCCCATGCTGCCGTTCAGGCTCTCAAACGGCATATGCAGCCTTGTTGAGGACGAGGACAGGCTCGTCAAGAGCGTTTACCTTTCCTTCGATTCGTCGGCGAACATAGTTTCGACGCGCTTCGCAAATTCCGTCATACGCAGCTCAAAGCGGCTTTCTTACGAGCAGGCCCACGCGCTGATAACCCTCGGAGACCTCGGCGAAATCGCCTCAGTCAAGCCGCCCGAAAACTACGAGACCGCGTTTTCGGGCAAAGCGCTCTCGGAGCTCTCCCGCGCGGAGCTCGCCGAATTGCGCGACACCGTCCGCGGGCTGTGGAAGATAGCCTCCCAAATGCGAAAGCGGCGCATGAAGGCGGGCAGCCTCGACCTCGAAATGCCCGAGTTCAAAATTTTCTGCGATAAGAACGGATACGCCGACAGAATCGAAAAAATAGAGTACAACGAGAGCCACCAGCTCATAGAGGAGTTCATGCTCGCCGCAAACCAGGAGGTCTCAAAGGCGCTGTTTGAGGCCAGGATTCCGCATATTTCGCGCGTGCACGACGAGCCGGACCCCGAGAAGCTATCCGAATTGCGCGAAGAGTTGGAGCCCTTCGGCATATCCTGCGGCGACTTGACGAGCCGCAGGGAAGTCGTGAAGCTGCTGGCGCAAATCGCCGAACATCCGCAGTCGTACATTTTAAAGACCATGTTCCTGCGCAGCCTCAAACGCGCAGAATACCGCGCGAGCCCCGACGGGCACTACGGCCTTTTCATGCGCTTCTACGCGCACTTTACCTCCCCCATACGCCGCTATGCCGACCTCACCGTCCACAGGTGTTTCGACCGCATGCTCAGGGAGAAAAATTTGCCGACTGCGCCCAGATACGCGCCGACCGCGCGTTCTAAGGCAGAGCTCGAAATCGTCGCCGAAAACATCACCCGCTCGGAGGCGGCGAGCGCGGAGGCGGAAAGGGAGTCGCGCAAGATAAAGCTCATGGAGTTCTTCGAGCGCAGGATAGGCAGAGGCAACGCGTTCGAGGCAATCGTGACTTCGCTTTCCAACCACGGGTTTTTTGTGGAGCTCACGCAGTCGCAGGCATACGGCTTCGTCCACCTGCGCACTTTCCGCGACGACATATACCGCCTGTCCGACGACGGGACGGAGTTGCGGGGCCGCCGCACGGGCTCGACTTTCCGCGCGGGCGACAGGGTTTTCGTAGACGTGGAGAGCGTGGACAGATTCAAGAGGCAGATAGACTTCCACATGGCCGACTGCGCCCAGCCCGAGCCCGTCAGGGGCGAACCGCAGGCATCCGGTTTTAAAATGGGAAAAGTTTCCCGATCCGGAGAACCCGCGGGGGCGCGCAAAAAATCCGGAAAGGGCGGGAAAGTCTCCGGAAAGCGCCCGCGCAGAAGCGGACGGCGGAGATAGCGCGCTCGATTGCGACAAGGCGGCAATCCCCATTCCGCGCGGAGGCGGAGGGGATTTGTGCGCCTTTCGGGGGCGCATTCCAAAGTATTCCGGAACGTGGAAATGTTTTGAGCAATTTTTCAGAGATTGCTCATTTTATTAAAATTGCTTGACTATCCGCGCAAATCTGAAAAATTTTTTGCCGTTCGCGCCGGCGTTGCCGCGCGGCGGATTGGGTTGCCGCATTTTGCGGCAGGGGATAATTTTCAATATTGTGCTTATGAAAGACTCGAAAATGGACAGGAGAAGCTTTATAAAGAGGACGACTTTTGCGGCGGCTGCCGCCGCGCCGTTTTTCGTCGCAAAGGACCTCTTCGCAAACGGCTCGCCCAACGAAAAGGTGAACGTGGGCATAATCGGCATAGGGAAGCAGGTGGGGGTTCACTTCGGCAGCTATCTCGGCATAGACGAATGCCGCATAACCGCCGTCTGCGATGTCGACACCGCCCGCACCGACTACGCGAAGCAGAGAATAGAGAGCGACTACAAAAACAGGGGGCATTCGGTAGAGGTCAAGACTTTCCGCGACTTCCGCAAGATGCTCGCCGACCCGTCGATAGATGCGGTATCAATCGTCACCCCCGACCACTGGCACGCGATAATGTCGATTCTCGCCGCGCGCGCGGGCAAGCACGTGTACTGCGAAAAACCCCTCACTTTCACGATTCAAGAAGGCGAGCAGATCGTCAAGGCGGTAAAGTCCGCGGGCGTCGTGTTCCAGACGGGCTCGCAGCAGCGCAGCGAGACTTCTTTCAGAAACGCCGTGCAGCTCGCGCGCACGGGAATGCTCGGCGACATAAAGGCGGTGTTCTGCGGCGTTCCGTGGAGGTTCCCCGTGTTCTACAACTGGCCCGCCGAAGAGCTCCCGTCAACTATGGACTGGGAGATGTGGGTCGGCCCCGCGCCCATGCGCCCGTACACAAGCCATCTCCTACATCCGCTTCTGGCGCCCAACGCGAAAGGCGGCATGTTCGGCTACGCCTGGGGCGAGTGGAGATGGCACTACGACTACGGCAATGGAATGCAGGGGGACTGGGGCGCCCACCATTTCGACATAGCCCAATGGGGGCTGAATATGGACGGCAAGGGCCCAAAATACATCCGCCCGTACACCGCCCAAAACCCCGGCAACGTGCACGACAAGCGCAGCCTCTTCTACGAGTACGAAAACGGAATCCGCGTGTTCTACGGCTCGCCGTCCGAGCACCTGAAAAAGCTCGGGGCGTCCAATTTGAGCCCGATGGTGACTTTCATCGGCAGCGAGGGCACCGCCTGCGCGAGCCGCGGCGGATTCTTCTGGGCGAGCTCGCCGTCGCTGATGAATGTCAAGCTGCCCGCGGGGGCGGAGGCAGCCTACACCAACGGCATAGGCAACCACCAGCGCAATTTCATAGAGGGCATTCTCACCGGCAGGCCGACGCTCTGCCCCGTGGAGACCGGCGTTTCGTCGTCGAACATGTGCATAATGGGAACAATCGCCCACAGGCTCGGGCGAACGCTCGAATGGGACTGGAAGAAGTCGACTTTCGTAAACGACCCCGAGGCCGTCGCCCTGATGTGGCGCGAAAACCGCGGCGAATGGGCCAAGGTATTCTAACGCATTCCGGAGGATTTTCAGATGAAGAAATTTTTGATTCTATCTTTTGCGGCCGCCGCCGCTTTCGCATGCCTTTCCGCGGACGCGCAGGTCAAGATGAAATACTCTCCCGATCCGGTGTTCGACCAGAACAGGATTTCAGCCCTCCGCGACGGCGTGCCATCAAAGCTCGCGGCGACGCCCAAGAAGCCGCGCAAGATTTTGATATTTTCGCGCACGTCGGGATTCAGGCACTACGGCGGCATAGTCGCCGCCAAGGAGGTCTTTAAGCACATGGGCGAAAAGCTCGGCGGCTGGGAGACCGTGATAAGCGACGACATAAACGAGTTCACCCCCGAAAACCTCAAAAAGTACGACGCGGTGATTCTCAACAACCCCACCGCGGCGTGCTTCGGCCCCTCCAACGTGGAAATCGACAAAATGCCGAAAGAGGAGGCAAAAGCCGCCATTGAGAAGTCCAAGCAATACTGCAAGAACCTCGTTGAATACGTCAAAAACGGCGGCGGCGTGCTGGGGTTGCACTCGGCTCCCGACAGCTACAACTACGACAATATCCGCTCCTGGGAATACACCGACATGCTCGGCGGCGACTTCGTGGGGCATCCGTGGTGCTACGGCGGCTGGACGGGCGTGGAATGCCCCAAGTACATGTTCCGCATAGACGACGAAAAGTCCCCGATAACAAAGGGCATCTGGCCGTCCAACGGCTTCATGATGAAAGACGAAGTCTACATGATGGGCAAGTCTTTCGACCGCTCCAAATGCCGCGTCCTCGTCAGCCTCGACGTGGACCAGAGCTACTTCCTGCTCGAACGCCAGCGTCTCAACCCGCCGAAGATTCGCGGCGACAAGGATATAGGCGTAGTTTGGATTAAAAAAGAGGGCAGCGGAAGGGTGGCGTACAGCGCGCTCGGCCACGACTGGAACAACTACCCCAACCCGCGCTTTCAGGAGATGCTCATGCGCCTCGTCCAGTTCGCGTGCGGCGACCTCGAAGCCGACACTTCTTCCATTCCGCAAAACAAAAAGAGCGCCATCGGCGCGATATGCGACGCCCCGACGCTCGAACAAATCGGCGCGCTTTCGGCCCTCGGCTACGGGCAGGGCGACAAAGAGATAAACGAAGTCATCTTCGGCGTGTACTCCAACAACTTCGACAAAAAGTACTGCGCCCAAGTCGAGAAGTTCATCTACGACCAGCTCTCGAAGAAAAACGGCACCGAATTCTACCGTTCGATGCTCGCCGAGCTCCTATGGGCTTCAGGCATATCGAACAGGGCGAGCTGCAACAAATTCGAGCGCCTGATGAAGTCCGCCGATAGCGAGGGCATACGCGGCAGGCTCTCAAACGCCATAGACCACTTCAAGAAGCGCGAAGTCCCCTACGCCCGCGAGCGCAAGTTTAAAATTCCCGCCGAACTCGCGCAGGGGTTCAGGGAACAGTGCAGGCTCATGAAATACCTCGCCGACAACCCGTCGGTTCCGATGCCCGACTACCTGACTTTCGACGCCCTCGACGACGCCGGCAAGGCCCGCCTCGTCTACACCATAGCCCAGCGCGGCGGGGATTTGTCCAAGGCGCTCGAAATCGAGCCCGCTTCCGCCGAGATGGCGGTCGCCTCGGCTTTCGCTGCGGCAAAGGCTGGTTCCTCCAAGAATATTCCAAACATATTGAAGGGGGCAAAGTATCTCAAAGGCGGCAATATCAACAACGCGGCTTCCTACATAGTGTCGATAAAGTCTCCGGACGTCGCCAAAGCGCTTCTCGAAGAGATATCCAAGGCCGACGCCGCGCAGACCGCGCTCATATCCGCATGCCTTGCGAAAATGAACCTCGACTCCATGGTGAGGGAGCTGTTTAAAGGCTACGAGAGCAAGTCTCCCGAGCTCAGGGCCTCGACAATGAAGACGGCGGCGAGCATCGCCAACGCCGAAGTGTTCTCGACGGTCGCGAAAATCATCGCCTCCGAGAACGATAAAAAGACAAAGGCGGAGGCTTTGAAAGCGCTCATGAGGGCGGCGCAGTCGTCTTTCGAGCTCGAATTGTTCGCCCATGTGGAATCCGCCTTCGCCAAGGCCGATGCCGCCACAAAGAAGATGCTGCTGCGTCTCGTCCGCTTCGCCTCCGACGACAGGGCGGTCGGGCTCTGCCGCAAGGCGTATGTCGACGGCCTCAAAACCGAAGCGGTAAAGGCGTTGGGCGAGTTTGAAAGCGCGCTGGCCTTCGAGCCGCTCGTTCAGATTGCAAAAGCGTCTTCCGACGAGCGCGAAAAGACGATAGCGCAAATCGCGATTCTCGACGTCGCCGGCCGCTGCGGCTTCGACGACCCGACCGCCGAATACATAATCCGCAATGCCGTCCGCAAGGAGGACAGGGAGAGGGCCGCCGACATAATGGCGCGCAAGCCCACACCGCGCGGAATAGAGCTTCTCAGGGAAATCGGCCGCGCGGCGGACGCCGACAAGGCGCAAAAAGCTCTCTCCAAAATAAAGACGGCCTATCTGAGCTCCGAGGGCGAAGCCAACTTCCGCAACGCTTTGGACAGGGACGTAAAAACGCGCTGGTCCAACAACACCCATATCCGCAAGGGGCACTGGATAGCATTCGACTTCGGGTATCCCAAAAAAATCGGCGAAATCTCCTTTAACCTCGGCTCGTCGCAAAACGACTTTCCGGACAGCTTCAAGGTCATGGCCGGCCCGTCGCTCTCCGCGGCCAGAACTGTCGACTGCGCCGTCTCCAAAAAGGGCGGCATACTCAAAATCGGGTTCGAGAAGCCGATTTCCGCCCAAGTGGTGAAAATCGTCGCGACCGAAGACAAGGCTTCAAACTGGTGGTCTATCCACGAGCTCGAATTTAAGGACAGGTATGCCGCACCCGATGCCTCGGACAACCCCGACTACATATATAACGGAGCCTCCATAAACTTCAACTCCGCGCTCGACGGAGACTCCGGCACGCGTTGGACAAACAATAGTTTCATACGCAAAGGCATGTGGTTCGGGGTGGACTTCCGCAAGCCGCGCAAAGTCTCAAAGATCCTCTTCGACCTCGGCTCGTCGCAGAACGACTTCCCGACCTCTTTCAAGGTCATGGCGGGCGCCTCGATGAACGCGGCGGCCCCCGTGGCCTTCAAGTCGTCGAGAAACGGAAGCGTCCTTGAAGTGGCGTTTGAAAGCCCCGTCACCGCGCGGGCCTTCAAGATAGTTTCCGACGCCGACTCGCAGAAATGGTGGTCAATTCACGAACTAAGATTCGACCAATAAGGGCTGGCTTGACGTTTTCGGGCGGGCGCGTTTTGACGCTCAGTTAGAAAGCCCGCATGGCGTTTTGCCGATACGGATTGCGGCGGCACATAATATGTGCGCCGCAATTAACGCATTGCAACAGGCGAATTCCCGAAAGCGGCAAAGAATCGGGAACGGTACCGCGGCGCGAACCGGCTCTGTTTAAAGGAATGCGGCGGCAAAACCGCGCCGCCGCGCGTATCCGCGGCGGGCTTCTTCAAAAACGGAGCGCCGGCGGCAGACGAACGCGCAATGGCAAAATCAGGCGCGGGCGGACGCGTTTTCCGATGCCCCGCCCCCGAAGGATTTGTGTTCGTCGGATTCGTAGTCGGAGGATATTTCGCCGTCGCGATAGCGCATTTTTATATACCCGCGCGGCGCCGGCCCGACATAAACTTGGCGCGGCCTGATTATTTTGCCCTTGGGGTTGGACGCCACCTCCCGCCAGTGGGCTATCCAGCCTGGCATTCTGCCTATTGCGAACATCACGGTGAACATGTCAAGCGGCATTCCGATGGCTTTCAGGATAATGCCGCTGTAAAAGTCCACATTGGGATATAGGTTGCGCTCTATGAAGTAGCTGTCGCTGCGCGCCTTTTCTTCGAGCCGCTGGGCGATGTCGAGCAGCGGGTCTTTGAGCTTGACGATTTTCAGGACGCGCTCGGCCGCCTCGCGCAGGATTATTGCGCGGGGGTCGTAAGTTTTGTAGAGGCGGTGCCCGAAGCCCATGAGTTTTGTCTCGCCCTTTTTGGCGCGCTCGATGAATTTTGAGCCGTCGTCGCCCGAGTTGTGGATTTCCTCCATCATTTGTATGACGCGCATATTTGCGCCGCCGTGCAGGGGCCCCCAGAGCGCGCATACGCCGGCCGAGACCGAAGCGAAGAGGTTGGCGCCGGAGCTGGCTACCATGCGCACGGTGGAAGTGGAGCAATTCTGCTCGTGGTCGGCGTGCAGGAGGAGAATGAGGTCGAGCGCCTTCGTGATGTCGTCGTGCGGGTAGTACTCGTGGTACGGCTCGGTGAACATCATGTGCAGGAAGTTCTGGCTGTATCCGAGATCGCGCTTGGGGTAGATGAGCGGCAGGCCGTTTTTCATCCTGTACGCCATGGCGGCGATAGTGCGCACTTTGCTGAGCAGGAGCGCGGCGGCGTCGTCAAAATGCTCCAAATCCTGCTCGCGCTGGTTGGTGACCATGTACGGATAGTAGCAGCCGACGGAGTTCAAAAGGGACGAGAGAATCGCCATCGGGTGCGCGGTAAAAGGGAACCCTCCGTCGAAGAAGTGCATCATGCCCTCGTGGAGGCTCGCGTTGCGCAGGACTTTCTGCGAGAAATTGCTCATCTCCTTGCGCGTGGGAAGATTGCCGTAGATTATCAGGTAGGCGGTTTCGATGAACGTGGAGTTGGCCGCTATGACCTCAATGGGGATACCGCGGTAGCTGAGCTTGCCCTTTTCCCCGTCGATGTACGTGATGCTGCTCTTGCACGAACCCGTGTTGGCGAGGCCCTCGTCGAGCGTGATGTACCCCGTTCGCGAGCGCAATGTCGATATGTCCACGGCCTTGTTGCCTTCGGTTCCGCCGACCACGGGGAAATCGAAGCTCTTTCCGTTTAGGGTTATTACCGCTTTTTCCGATTCGCTCATAAAAATACCTTTTCCAAAAATTCCAAAATTCAATAATTCATTTGGCGGGCGCGCGCGCAACAAAAAAAACGACCGGCGCGCGCCTCCCCAGAGAGCCCGCCCCGAGCTATATGTTCTTGCCGGCCTCGTAGGCTGCGCCGATTATGCCCGCGCGGTTTTCGAGCCTGGCTATGGCGATGTCGCAGTCAGCCTTGATGTATTTCAGGAACTTGTCGCTCTTGGACGCCACGCCGCCGCCGATGACTATCAGATCCGGCCAACAGAGCGAGTGGACGTATTGGAGATACTTGTTGAAGCGCCCCGCCCATTGCCGCCACGACAGGTCGTGCGACTTTCTCGCGGCGTCGGAGCAGATTTTCTCGGCGGCGACATATTTTTTCAGCGCCTTGTCGCGCATGCGCAGGTGCCCGAGCTCGAGATTCGGGACGAGCGTGCGGTTGGAGAACATGCTGACGCCAATGCCGGTGCCCACGGTGAGCATCATCAGAACGCCGTCGCGGCGGCCGCGCCCCACGCCGAAATTTATTTCCGCGCTGCCGGCGGCGTCTGCGTCGTTTAAAATCCACGCCTCGCACCCGCAGGCCCTGCCGATTTCCTCGGCGAGGTTAACGCCGATAAAATTCTTTCCGCCGAGATTTGCGGCCGTCTCAATTATCTGAGACCTTATGACTCCGGGGAAACCGCAGCCGATCGGCCCTTTCCATTTGAATCCGGCGACGATTTCGGATATCGCCGAAACGATGTTGGAGGGAGTATGCGGAGTCGGGGTCGGTATCCTTATGCGATCGCCTGCAAATTCGCCTTTCGCGACGTCGACGACCGCGCCCTTTACGCCGGAGCCGCCGATGTCGACTCCCAAAACAAGTTTTTTTCGCATCGGGGAAAAATAAATTGCTTTTTTCGGCCTATAACAAGCAAAAATTGGGACAGACCCGACGGTTTTGAAAAAAATAGCTTGCAAAGGGGCGCGCGGAATGCGAAGCTCTTGGCTTTAATTTCGGTCCTGTAGCTCAGTGGTTAGAGCAGGCGACTCATAATCGCTTGGTCAACGGTTCAAATCCGTTCAGGACCATTTTTTGTGCACGCAGCCCGCGGCAGGCGCGTCGGATTGGGGCGGAACTTCCATTGAGCATCGGAGCGGGCCCCGCTGGAACGGGCATTCCCGACATTTTTATTTGGACGTCCCGATTGCGCATCCGCTGCGCTTGGCGGAAGTTTATTTTCTCGAACGGGGCAGCATTTTTACGGTCGGGCGCGGCGCGCGGCTGCGGGCGGGAGCGAGAGTTTCGTCGTCCTCAAAGTCCGGAATGAAGGAGCGCGGCGCTGATTGCGCGGCGGGGGCTGACGACGTAGTTTCCGCCTCGACAGTCATCGAGCGCCTGCCGCGGTTGTAGACCATTCTCGGGCCGGAAACGCGGGTGTTGTCCTCCCTGTCGATTACGACCGGATCCTCGGAGAGCACCACCATTTCGTCCTCGGGAAACACTTCGGCCCTGCCGCAGGTCGCGCTTTTGAGGCCGCTTGAAATATTCACGCTTTCCAGAAGACATATCTTCGATATGGAATGCCCTCCGCTTTTGAGCTTGCGCATTTCGACTTCCGCCTTTCCGCACGACACGTCCATGTCGGTGCCCGACGCCTTTACGTCGCCTTCGAAGAAATAGCGGTCGGAATCCGTCCCGCCCACGAGCCACTGCTTGTCGCTGGTGATGACAGTCGGCTTTTCCTCGAGCTTTTTGTCGGCGCGCACCTCTTCGAGTCCGATGGCCTTGGTTGCGGGCAGGCTGATAGTCGGCCTCTTTCCGGGGTTGGCGGGGGATATGAGAAGCTCAATATACCTGTGGGGGGCGGATTTGCCGCCGTCGCCGCCTTTGAGCTTCGGGTAGATAACCGCGGTTTCCGCCTCCGCCGAATAGCCCTTTTGGGAAATTTTGACGGAATCGGACGCGGTAATTTTGCGGACCGAATCGCCGCCGTTTCCGCCGCGAATGGCGAGCACCTGCATCTTCTCGCAAGACGCCCTTATGTCGTCGGAAGATATGCGGACGTCGCGGTCGAAATCGAAGCGCATGTTTTTCTCGCTCTTGACGAATTTCAGCCGCTTTGACTTCACGACGGTCTCCGCGCCCTCCTTCGGCTCCCCGCCGGCGGATATGCCCTCGCGGATATTCAGGACGACATGGGAATTTTCGGCTTTGGGATCCGCAAACGCGAGCCCCGTGCTCCTTTCCTTCAAAAAGACTATCATGTCGGCAGAAAGCTTCATTCCGCGCTCGGGGTCGGCGAGCGTCGCGTTGTCGGACAGCACGACCTCGCTCCTGGCGGGCAGGATTTCCATGCGGTCCGCGGCGGCGTTGCCGTTTTCGTTGGAGAGCCGCACATTGCCCCCGCCCTCTATGCGCAAAACCTCCGGCTTCCCGCCCCCTTTGGCGGCGGACTGCGCCGAGAGAGAATCGCAGGACGCCCTGAAAGAATCGGCGTCAACCCTCACGTTTCCCGAGAAGTCGAAAAAGTTTTTTTCGCCCTCCGTCCGCATTTTTATGGAGTCAGCGGATATGGAGATTCTCTCCTCTTTGCCCTCGGAATCCGTATTGAAAATCAAGGCGCGCGCGCGGGTTGATTTGCCGGATTTTGCGGAGAGGGACTTCTTGCCCCTGTCGATTTCAATTATGTCTCCGGATATTTCGGCGCGGCTGGGAATATCTTTTATATGTGGGCTGCCGGAGAGAAGCGCCGCAGACTCGGACGGCAGGATTTTGGCGCCGCCCGCGCGGATGTCCTTGTTTTCGTAAAGCATTTTTATGTTTCCCTCGGCGTCGATTTCGCTAACTCCGGAGCCTCCCCGCCGCTCTTTGGGGGCGACGGCGCGCAGGGCGTCGCACTCGAGCTTCATCTGGGAATTTTCGAGCTTCACGTTTTTGCGGACATCGAATACGTTGCTGCCGCCCTCTCCGAGCATCGAGCCGTATTCGCCGGTTATGCGCGTGTCGGGGGCGCCTTTTTTTTCGCCTCCGGCGGGGGATATGTCCACGGTTATGCCCTCAAAGACCTCGACGAATTTTTTCGCGGAATCCCACGTCCACTTCTTCCCGTCTATTTTAAACTCCGGCGCGCGGACGAATATGTCGGAATCTCCCGACACGAACTTTTTGACGGGATCCACCCTCGCAGACGGGCTCGTTATGGTGGCCTTCAACGCGCCGCGCGCGCCGTCCTCAAAGAGCAGCAGTTTGAAGCTCTCAACGTCTATGCGGGTATCGCTCTTGTATGACGCCTTTTCGCCGAAAAGCTCCCACTCCTTGGCGCCGGTGTTTTCGTTGAAATTGGGCAGCTCAAAATTTTTGACGGTGCCCGGAAGCATCGTCGTCATGCGCTGGGCGCAGAGCGCCGCCGCGAACGCGAGCGCAAAAGCCGCGGCCGCGGGTTTGGCCCATGTCTTTGGGAACGGCATTTTCAGAGGGTTTCAAACATTCTCGAAATCATCGCCGACACGCCCTTTTCCACCTCGGCGGCGTCTCCGGCGAGCATATAGGCGGGCGTCGAGTACACGTTTTTGGACTCGTCCTCGACGAACGACGACGCGGGGCACTCGACGTGCTTCGCGCCGGCGGCCTCTATCGCCGCGGCAGTCTTGGGGTCGGTGCCTATCGTGAGCTTCACGCCGCCGCCTATCGCCTTCGCGGCTATCACGGGCGATATGCACAAAAACGCGATTTTCCTGCCGAGCGAGCGCATTCCGGAAATCGCCCTTTCGACAGACGGCTCCACCGAGCACCCCGCCCCGTCGTAGGCGAAAGTCGAGAGGTTTTTAGCCGCCCCGAAGCCCCCCGGGAACACGAGCATGTCGAAATGTTCGGGATTGAAGCGCGACAGGGGCTCGATTTTTCCGCGCGCGATTCTCGCCGACTCCGCCAGCACCGAGCGCGGCGCGCCCGAATCGCTGCCGTCAAGATGGTTCACGCAGTCGCTCTGCCCCATATCGGGCGCGAAAAACGAAACCTCCGCCCCTCCCTTCAAAAGGCACAGGAGGGCTATCACAGCCTCGTGGATTTCCGTGCCGTCGTACACTCCGCATCCGGAGAGAACAATCGCCGCCCTCGGTTTTTTTGCGCTGCCAGTCTTCATAGAAAATAACCGTTGTTTTTGTTTTGAAATTTTGAAGTTCAGGCCTCGACAGTCAAGCCGTCGTAGGCTATATGACAATTTTCCGGCAGCGTGCGTTCGATTTTGCCGAAATCTATGTGGGATGTCGTGTGGGTGAGAAAGGCCCGCTTCGGCGCCAGCCTATCCACGGCTTCGAGCGCCTCCGAAAGCGTCATGTGCGACGGGTGGGGCTCTAACCTCAGGCAGTCTATCGCGAGCACGTCGGCGCCCGCGGCGAGCTCCTCGGCGCGCGGCGGCAGGGACTTGCAGTCGGTGTAGTACGCAACCCTCTTCCCGCCGCATTCAAAGACCAGCCCAAGCGTCTCCACCGGCCCGTGCGGGAGCGAAACCGAGCGGATTTTCAGCCCGCCGCCCATGTCCAGCTCTTCGGGCATGGGTCTGAGGCGGAAGCACGGATAGCCGCGCTCCGCCGGCCTCTCGCCGAGCGCGTACGGGAACATCGCGCGTATGCGCTCCAACCCGTATTCGTTGGAATAGACGTCTATGGCATTGCCCTCGGCGCTGTCGCAAAACCTGCGCAGGTCGTCCATGCCCGCGATGTGGTCGGCGTGCCCGTGCGTGAGTATGAACGCGTCGGCGCGCGAAACCGAATTTTTGAGGCATTGCAGCCTGAACTCCGGCCCCGCGTCGATCTGGATTTCCCTGCCGCCCGCATACAGGTGCGCGCACGAGCGCGTACGCCAGTTCCTGGGGTTTGAGAGGTCTATGCCGCTCGAATCGTAGCCTATGACAGGGACGCCCTGGGAGGTTCCCGTTCCCATGAATACGAGTTTCATATCGAATAAACCCCCTTGACCGAGAGCCTAAAATTTGACGGACGCGGATTTTATCGCCTTGTCGCCCTTGCCTCCGGAAGCCGCCTTAACCGAGCCGCGCGCGTCTCCGTCAGCCTCGAGAACCGCGAGCAGCTTTCCGGAAAACGCCCTCATGTAGTTGGAGCCAAAAGGCGTCAAATCGGTCGGGTCGCCGTTGCAGAGCGCGCGCAGTTTCACGTTTCCGTCGGTCGAAAAGTATATTATGTTGTCCGCGCGGGGGCAGAGGTTGCCGTCCTTGTCCACGATGCTCACTTCGACAAAGCACAACTCCTCGCCGCCGAACTTCTTTTTGTCCGCCTTGATTTCGAGGCGCGCGGGTTCCCCCGCGGTCTTGACCGTCTTTTCCGCAGCCTTTTTCCCGTCCGCGGAATACGCCACGACTTTTATTTCTCCGGGTTCGTAAACCGCGTCCTCCCAAATCAGGCGCGACTTGCCGAATTTGCCGGCGCCGCCCTTTTCGCGCACTCCCATGCTCTTGCCGTTGACGAAGAGCTCCGCTTTCGGGTAGTTGGTATAGCAGTAGACGGGAGTCTTCTGCCCCACCCTGTCCGGCCATGTCCAGTGCGGAAGGACGTGCAGCGTTTCGGTTTCCGGCCTCCATCGCGCGCGGTAGAGGTAGAACCTGTCCTTGGGAAACCCGCACAAGTCTACCGCCCCGAAGTACGCGCTCTTGGCGACATAGTCCCCGCCGTCGTAGGGGAAAGGCTCGCCGAGATAATCGAAGCCCGTCCACACGAATTCCCCGAGAACGAACGGATTTTCATCCTGCCCCTTCCACTCGTCCTCCGGAACCTGCGACCACGGCGCGCAGGCGAGGTCGTAAGACGTGACCTGGTAGTCGTGGGACCACGGATTTTTGCTCTCCTTAGTCGGGAAGTGGTAGACGCCGCGGCTGCTGACGGTGGAGGCCGTCTCGCTGCCGTAGATTATGGCGCGAGGCTTTTTGTCGTAGCATTCTTTATAATAAAAAGGCTTGTAGTTGAAACCCACCAAGTCGAGCTCGTCGACGAACCCGTGTTCGACCGCATGTTTGTTGCGGTCGCAGCCGGCCGTCACCGGTCGCGTGGGATCCTCCGCACGCACAATGTCCGCGAGGAACTTCGCCGTCTTGCGGCCCTCCGGAACAGTCTGCTCGGGAACCTCGTTGCCGATGCTCCACATCACGACGCACGGATGGTTGCGGTCGCGGCGCATCATCGCCTCCAAATCCTTCTTCGCCCATTTGTCGAAGAGCTTGTTGTAGCCGTTTTCGCACTTGACCATCTTCCATTCGTCAAACGCCTCCACCTGCGCGAGAATCCCCATTTCGTCGCAGAGGTCGAGCAGCGCGGGGGCCGGCGGGTTATGCGAAGTTCGTATGGCGTTGACGCCCATATCCTTCAAAATTTCCAGCTGCCTGCGCGCGGCGGAGACGTTGAACGCCGCGCCTATCGGGCCGAGGTCGTGGTGCATGCAGACGCCCTTGAACTGCACGCGCTTTCCGTTGAGCTTAAACCCGCCGTCGCGGTCGTAGGAAATCGAGCGCACGCCGAACTTGGTAAAATATTCGTCGACGGGTTCGCCGTCCGAGAGCACCTCCGTCCTGGCAGTATAGAGCGCGGGCAAATCGAGCGTCCAGAGCTCCGGCGACTTTATTTCGATTTCCTGGACGGCCTTTCCGCGCCCGCCCGAAATCTCCACGCCGGAAGTCTTCTGCGCGACGGTCTTTCCGCTCGGGGAAATAATTGAAGTCCTCACCGAAACCTTTTTGCCGGAATCCGAAAAGTCCGCCACCGACGTCTCTATGCGGCAGGTCGCGGATTTTCCCGAAATTTTCGGCGTTGTGACGTACGTCCCCCAGTTTTCGACGTGCGTCTGCGGCTTTGCGACGAGCCTCACGTCGCGGAAAATCCCCGCCCCCGAATACCATCTCGAAGCGGTCGGCGGATTTTCAAGCCGCACGGCAAGCTTGTTTGGCTGCCCGAATTTGAAATATTCGGTGAGGTCGAGCTCGAACGACGCGTACCCGTAGGGCCACTCGCCGACGTATTCGCCGTTCAGCCACACTTTCGCGCGGCTCATCGCCCCGTCGAACTGTATGCAAACCCTCTTGCCAGCCTCCGATTTCGGAAGTTCGAGCGTCTTCCTGTACCAGCCCGCCCCGACTGTGGGCAGCGCCCCCGTGCGCCCCGTGCGCTCCCGGGCTTTTTTTTCGCCGTCCTGGACGACCTGCACATACTGCTTGTCGTAATTCATGTCGAACGCCTTGCCTATCGCCCAGTCGTGCGGCACCTTGACGCGCTCCCAATCGGAGGTGTCGGCGGAGACGGCCTCGCCGCCCGCAACGTCACCCATATGGAAGAGCCATTCTCCGCCGAGGGAAACATCACTTGTCCTGTACGCAAACGCCGCGGGCACCGCCACCGCCAAAAAAAACATGCAAAACGTCCTTTTCATCATATGCAATTCCGAATTTAACAGATCCTTTTTCATTACATCCAAACGTCCCCCGCATTACAAGTATTTTTATAGAGAGGCGGGGAAGCGCCCCTTGCAAACAATAGTCGCCGGTTCCGGCGCTCCCGCGCGGCAACGCCCCGATACACCCAAAGGGAGGCGAGAAACCGCTTCCAAGGGGCAACGCCTCCGCAGAAATGGGGAAAATCCCACCGCGGCGGGCGCCTCGACAATTCGCCCGTCCCCGAACGCGCGCGCAAAAAGCGGCAATGCCCCGACGCGCGCGGGCAATGAAGGCGCACCCCAAAACGGAACTTAGCGCCGAAATTATTGCGCCATGGCAAACCAGCCCTTGCTGATTTCAACTCCGCTATCGTTCGTGGTGGAGCAACCGCCGAGCAAAAATGCGGCGGCAACGATCGTGGCAATTACAGTCAATTTTTTCATATCCGCCGAATATTGCAGGATTATCCCCAAAAAGGCAATTCAATAAAAAGTTGCAAACCGTTCCGTCTTCTGTTTGATTTCTGCGCCATGAAAAAATTTGCATCAATAATAGCGATGCTGGCTGCGCTGTCGGCGTCGGGCTTCGGCGCGTTCGCCGCGGAGGACGCAGAATCCGCGGCGGCCCTCAAAGAGCGCGTAAAGGCCCTCGAAGAGCAGGTGGCGCAGTTAAAAGCCAAAATTTCGGAACAGGCGAAATTCGACGCCGAGATAATCTCCAAAATCCGCGCGGAAAACCGCGCCCTGAAAAAACGCCTGCGCTCCGCCAAGCTCGCCGCGGCCTCGGCCGAAACGGAAGTTCCGGAAGCGAAAGATTCAAAAGAGAGGGCGGAAAAGGTCGAGCGCAAGACCGAGGAGCGCATTTCCGAAAAAGAAGCCAAAGACGACGGCTTCCACATGTTCCCGTTCTAATCCGCAACCCCAAAGCCGTTTAACGGCGCCGCGCGGCGCGCGGCGCGCAAACCATATCCACTGAAAAATGCCGGAAGCAGACTTCAAGAGTTCCCTAAACCTTCCCAACACCAAATTCCCCATGCGCGGCGACCTCGTGAAGCGCGAGCCCGCCCGCATAGAGCACTGGAAGAAAATCGGGCTGTATAAAAAGATTCAAAAGGCGCGCGCGGGCGCCCCGAAATTCGTCCTGCACGACGGCCCGCCGTTCACCAATGGCGACGTGCACATCGGAACGGCGCTCAACAAGATTCTGAAAGACGCCATACTGCGCTACAAGACGATGAGGGGCTTTGCGACCCCCTACGTCCCGGGCTGGGACTGCCACGGGCTGCCGATCGAGCACAAGGTCGTGAAGCAGCTGCGCAAGGACAAGAGGGAGCTCGACATTCCGCAGCTGCGCGAGGAGTGCGCGAACTTCTCGGAATCTTTCATAGAGAGGCAGCGGGCGCAATTCGTGCGCCTCGGCGTGCTCGCGGACTGGGAGAACGAATATAAGACGAAAAAACCCGCTTACGAAGCCGACATTCTGCGGACGTTCGCGGCGTTCGTCGAAAGGGGGCTCGTCTACCGCAGCAAGAAGCCCGTGTACTGGTCGATACCCTGCGCGACGGCTCTGGCGGAGGCGGAAATCGAATACGCCGAACACGTCAGCACCTCGATATGGGTGGCTTTCAAGCTCGACGAAGAGTCAAACAAACGCCTCGGGCTTTCGGGCGCGGAAATCGTCATATGGACGACGACCCCGTGGACTCTGCCCTCCAACCTCGCGATGGCGGTCAACCCCGACGTGGAATATTGCGCGGTTTCGGCGGGCGCGAGAACTTTCATAGTCGCCCTGCCGCTCGCGGACTCTTTCATCAAAGACTGCGATCTCGGGGGCGCTGAAATCTCGCCGCTCGGCAAGGGCTCCGACATCGAGGGGATCGCCGCCTATCACCCCTTCATAAGCCGCAAGAGCAAAGTGTTCTGCGCGCGCTACGTGACGACCGACTCCGGCACGGGCGTCGTGCACATCGCGCCCGGCCACGGGCTTGAAGACTACCAGGTCGGGCTCGATAACGGTCTTGAAATCTATTCCCCAATCGACGACGACGGCAAATACGCCGACGACGGGCGCGTGCCCGCCGAACTCGTCGGCCTGAGCGTCCTTGAAAACTCCTCGGGCAAGAGCCAGGCAAACGAAAAGGTTCTCGAAATAATATCCTCAAACGGCTCGCTGCTCAAATCGGCGAAAATCGTCCACCAGTACCCGCACTGCTGGCGTTCCAAAACGCCCGTGATATTCAGGGCGATGGACCAGTGGTTCGTGTCGCTCGACAAGGACGGCCTTCGCAAAGAGGCGCTTGAAGCCGTATCGAAAGTCGAATGGCTGCCCGCGCGCGGAGAAAACCGGATTAGGGGAGCGGTGGAGTCGCGCCCCGACTGGTGCATTTCGAGGCAGCGCTCCTGGGGCGTTCCCATTCCCGCCTTCTACGGCGAAGACGGCACCGCCTATCTCGACGCCGGAGTTGTCAAATTCGTCGCAGGCAAAGTGGAGACGCTCGGAACCAACATGTGGTACAGCCTCTCGGCTGCCGAAATTCTCGACGGCGCGCCCCTGCCCCCGAACTGGCCGTCGCCCGACAAGCTCCGCAAGAGCTCCGACACCCTCGACGTCTGGATAGACTCCGGCACGAGCCACATCGCGACCCTCATGCGCAACCCCGACCTCAGCTGGCCCGCCGACCTCTATCTGGAAGGCTCCGACCAGCACAGGGGCTGGTTCCAAAGCTCCCTATGGACGGCGGTGGCCACGCGCGGGGAGGCGCCGTACAAAAAGGTGATAACGCACGGGTTCGTCGTGGGGCAGGACCGCAAGAAGATTTCAAAATCGAGCGACGGCAAGCCGCAGACCTCCGACATGTACGTCGGCAAATGGGGCGCTGACATCGTGCGCCTCTGGATAAGCTCGGTGGACTACCAGAACGACATTCCGATTTCCGAAGACATACTCTCGCACATCGCAAACGCCTACCGCGGGGTGCGCAACACAATAATGTACCAGCTCGGGAACCTCTACGACTTCGACCGCGCAAGGGACGCAGTGCCTCCCGAAAAGCTCGACGCGCTCGACAAGTGGGCGATATTCAAAACCGCACGGTTCCTCGAAGAAACCGAAAAGGCGTACGACGCCTACGAATTCCACAAAGTCTACAAACTGCTCGACAACTTCTGCGGCGTGACCCTGTCGCGCGTGTACCACGATATTCTGAAAGACAGGCTCTACACCTACGCCGCCAACTCCCCCGAGCGCCGTTCGTCGCAGACTGCCATCGACATCATAAGCGACGCCCTGATAAAAGCGGCCGCCCCGATTCTCACCTTCACCGCGGACGAGGCTTTCTCGTTTAAAAACGGCGCGGAATTTTCCGAAAATTCCGTGCACCTGCAAGACTGGCCGAAAATCGGCGCGGAGTACCTGGACGCCGATGTCTGCGCGGGAGTGGATAAAATTCTCGCCCTGCGCGAAAATGCCAACGAGGAGCTCGAAAAGCTGCGCCAGAGCAAGGAAATAGGCAAGAACCTCGAAGCGGAAATAGAAATCGAAGTCGGCGCGGGTTCTCCCGAAGCGGAGGCGCTGCGCAAATATTCCGCCAATCTGCCGGAGATATTCATAGTCTCCTCAGTGAAAGTTTCGGAAGGCGACTTTGAAGCGCCAAAAGTCCGCGCCGCGAAAGCCGAAGGGCGCAGATGTTCCAGATGCTGGAGGGTTCTTCCCGACCTGCCAGAAGACGGCATTTGCCCGCGGTGCAAAAAAGCAATGTCGCAAAGCATATGACGAAAAAACAAGCCGCAAAAAAGACGAATAAAAAGCCCGCCGCAAAACCTGCGCATGGCAAGGGGGCGGCGGCCGTTTTGGGCGCGCCGGAAAAAGCCGCGGCGAAAAAACCTGCCGCTTCCGGACAGAAAGCTCCCGCGAAGAAACCGTCGGCAAAGCCTGCGGCCGGCGCAAAGAAGACAGTTTTCAAGACGCCGCCGAAACCGGCTCCCGCAAAAAAAACCTCCCAAAAAGTCCGGCTCAAACCATCGCCCAAGCCGGCGGACCCGAAGGCTGACAAGAACGCAAAAAAAGGCGGGAAAATCTCGATAAAAATATCTCCCAGACCCGCCGAACGCGCGGCGGAAACTCCGGAGGTCTCCGAAGTTTCCAAACCCCAGAAGAAGACCCGCGTCCGCGCGTCCGACTCCATAGCCTTCACGCTTGAAGACCTCGACGCGTATCTCGAAATGCGCACCTCCGGAGCAGGCCCCCAACAGGCGAAAACCGTCGCCAAAAGCGCCGCCGGAAAGGCTGCCGCGGCAAAAGAGCCCGCCGCGCCCGCCCCTTTCAAGGCGACATCGTCGCCGAAAAATCCCGTCGCCGCGGCAAGCATATTCGACATCCTCGGGTTCAACCCCGTCGAAACCCCGTCGCTCGAAAAACACAGGGAAAAGGAAATCCCGCGCAAGTGGAAAAAGTACTACAACATGCTCGTCGACCTGCGCAAGCGCCACTCGCGCGGGGCGGAGAGCATATCGGAAGAGGTCCTCAAACGCTCCGCCAAAGAGGATTCGGGCGACCTGTCCTCTTACGGCCAGCACCTCGCCGACGCCGGCAGCGAGAGCTTCGAGCGCGACATGGCATACAATTTGCTTTCCAACGAAAAGGAGATGATAGCCGAAATAGACGCGGCGATAGAGCGCATCAGAAACGGCACCTACGGCATATGCGAGGTGACCGGCAAGCCCATTCCCGAATCGAGGCTTGAAGCCATACCGTTCACGAGATGCACCAAGGAAGGCCAGGAGATAAAGGAGGCCGAAAACAAAAAGATAAAGTCGGTGCAACGCTCAATATACGACATCGACGCTTCGGGCTCCGCCGAAGACGAGGACACACCCTCCTGATTTCGGACAGCATTGGAACAAACCGGCACAAAGAAAGCGTCCCCCGCCGCGTTTTTCGCCGCGGCGTTCGGAGTGTTCGCCCTCGACCAGCTGACAAAGCTCGCAGTCGTCGCCAACATTCCGTGGGAGCGGGGCAACCCGACCTACCATTTCGGCTCGGGCAGCTCGCCGATACCCGTGATAGACAATTTCCTCTATATCGTCCACATAACAAACGAAGGCGCGGCGTGGGGGATACTCTCGGGGCAGACCTATCTGCTTTCGTCTATCGCCCTGCTCGCGCTCGCCGCCGTCTGGATTTTCAGGAACCAGCTCGGCTTCGACACCGGATGCGGGCAACTCGCCCTCGGGATATTCGCGGGAGGGGTCGTAGGCAACCTCTTCGACAGAATCTGCTACGGGCATGTGATAGACTTCATTGATGTCCATCTGCCGCTTATAGAATACAGGTGGCCCGCCTTCAACGTCGCCGACTGCGGAATAACCGTCGGGGTGGCGGTCTACATAATTTCCGTGCTAATCGACGAGCGCGAAAAAAAGCGCGAGAAAGCCGGCGGCGGAAGGGGTTCGCGTGAAAAATAAAATCGCCTCGTTCGGGGAAATCGTCTGGGACTGTTTCGGGGATTCGAAAACCCTCGGCGGCGCCCCGCTCAACTTCGCGTATTTCTGCGCCAAATTCGGGTGCGATTCCGCGATAATAAGCGCGGTCGGCAACGACGGGCTCGGCAGGGCCGCCCTCGCGAAAATCGCCGAAATCCGCCTGGACGCCCGCGCCGTCGCCGTCCTTCCGGATCTGCCCACAGGAATCGTGGACGTCTCCGAAGGCTCCGACGGCCTGCCCGCCTACAATATACGCCGCCCCGCCGCGTGGGACGAAATCGGGCTTTCGGAAGCCGCCGCGGAAATCGCGGACGGCTGCGGCGCATTCTGTTTCGGCACGCTCGCCCAGCGCTCGGAAACTTCGAGGAAAACCCTTTTCGCGCTTCTGAAAACCCTCAAACCCTCCTGCCTGAAAGTGTTTGACGCAAATCTGCGCCAGAACTATTTCGACGCGAAAATTCTCGCCGAATCCCTCGAATATGCGGACATGCTCAAGCTCAACGACTCGGAGCTTCCCGTCGTCCACGGGCTTCTCTTCCGCCGCAAATGCGCGGAGCTGCGCGAGATGGCGGAGGAAATCGCCGAGAAATTTTCGCTGAAATTCCTCGCGTGCACGCTCGGCGCGGAGGGGCACATTGTATTTTCGCGTGGAGAAGAACCCGCAAGGGGACTTCCGGAACCGGTCGAAGTTGCAGACACCGTCGGCGCGGGCGACGCATTCACCGCCGGATTCGTCTCGGCAATTCTCGACGGCGACTGCGCGGCAGACGCGGCAAAGCGCGCCGCCAAATCCGCCGCATACGCCTGTTCCCGCAGGGGCGCAATAGAATAGCGCGGAACGGAGGCGCTCAGCGCGCGCTCCGCGGGCAGCATGGGCTTCATATCAAACAAGCCAAAGTTTTGCGGCGCGCAAAAATTCGGATTTGCGCCGCGTTCCTTTTGGGCGGCAATGAAACGCCGCCCTCTCCCCGAGCCCAAGAAAACCGCAATCCCCCCGCAATGCCCGCGAGAAAACGCGCCCGCCAATGCGGCAAATTCCATGGCAAAATCCGCATGCCGCCCCGCGGTAATGCGCGGCGCGCACTCTTCGCCCATTCCCCAGTTCCGCCGCGCGGCGGAGCGCATTTTATCACGGCGGCCGCGCGGGCGGAGCGCGCCCATGCCGCAGCGCAAAATACACATACGCAAAAAGTTCTTGACTATCTCCGGCATTTCGGTAAAGAAAAAATACAGTTTTAACAACGCACCGCAACGCCTTATGCATACAAAATTCGCCGTCCGCCTGACGTCGTTCGCAAACCTTATATTCGCTTTCTCCTCGCTTTCCGCCGCCGAATACAGCTATGTGGGAACGGAAAGCTATTATTCGCTCGACGACCCGAACTCGTGGACTCCCTCCTCCGGCGCGGTAAAGGATACCTATTCTTGGATGTCCGGAAACGTATTCGTTTTCGACTCGGGCGCAAATCCCGGGGCGGCAAACCAAGTTGCGATCAAATATTTTTCGGAAGACGACCAGCCGCGCGTCGGAGAATTCGTCTTTAAAACCTCCATGACCCTCAACGGCCCGTCGGAGAACGCCTCCCCGTCGCTCGCCGCCGACAAAATGACGATGTATTCCGGAGACGGAGCGGCGCGCAATTATTATCTGAACCGCTTCCAGCAGGTAGAAATCGGCTCCGCCTCGATAGGGGCAAGCTCATCCGGCCCGACCTCGGCTTCGACCATTTTCAGCATGTCTTTCCGCAACGGCGCGGAGGCGTACTACTACAATAGCGCGTCGGACAATTTCCTGTCCGCCGACATCGGGAGAATGACCCTCAACGGCGTTATTCCCTCCAATCCCAACGACCAAAACACGGCCATCTGGTACGTAAACAACCAGTCTGCATACAGCCAGTCAACTTCCGCCGTAATCCGAGTAGGCGGAATAGACGGCTCCGGCATAGTGAGAAACAACTTCGCCAACGACGTCACGGGGTCCACAACCCTCGTATTCTCCAATACCTCCGACGCCGCTTTCAAGGGCGTCATCATGGACGACTGGGTAGATCCGGCAAAGTTCGCCACGCTCCATATAGTAATGGACGGCGCCGCAGACGCAACGCAGACAATACGCCAAGTATCGGGATGGACGAGCGGCGTATGGAACAGGGCCGACCTTGACTCGGTCGGAACGACAATAAAAAGCGGGACGCTCGCCATTTCGTCCGCAGTCAACGGTTCGACGTTCATAGAGTCGGCGCGCGTCAGAATCGAGGGAGGCTCGCTCGCGGCCGCCCTTGCCGACGCCGAGGGAGTCGGCGGAACTCTTAGAGTGCGCGGAATCGACTGGGTTGGCGGCAAAATAAAAACCGCAATCAACAGGGGCCAGATACTCTCCACAAACGGCATATCCCAGCTCGGGGGCGACGGCGCAAAGTATGTTTTTGAGGTGGATTTGTCGGACTTCGCGCCCGACACGACATTTGAGGGCGACGAATTTTCGCTGCTTGTTTCCGACTCGGGATCGTTCGGGGACATATCGAAATACGAAGCCGAATTCGTCTACAACGGGGTCGAAATTACGGATCTCGAATACGAAATTCTCTCGACGGCGCACGGGCTGAACATATCGCTCATGGGCACAATTCCCGAACCCGCAGAAACGGCGGCCCTCGCAGGGTTGGCGGCAGTCCTCCTGTCCGCCCTGCGCAAACGCCGCCGTTAACCATTGGCTTTGCCGCCCGAAAAAATCCCCCGCGCGCGGGGGATTTTTTTTTGCCCTCGCCCCCTCACAAAAATGCGAACGCCAAAACGGAGAAATTGGCATTTAGGAACTTTTGCGCCATCATGCCGACAAGAAAACTTCCGCCATTTTCGCCGCCGCATCGCCATTTTCCGCAGCGGTACTCGCGAGGTCGGGCGAAAAATTTCCGGTAAAATTCAAACGGGCAAACCTCGGCACCGCCCCGCGCTACCGCGGTGGATTCTCCGCCCCCACCATAAAGAGCGCCAAAGGCTGGATAGCGGCGCTTCTCGTGGACGAATCGCCCGACGTGAAAAACCTGCCGGTCGCCCCAAAGGACGAGACGGAATTCGTCGAGAACTTCCCCGCATTCCAAATAGGCTTCAAGAGCCGCGCGAATTTTCCAACGAGCTCACACTGGGAATGGAAAGCGCAATGGCTCGGAATTTTACGCCGGCCCCTCCGCACCGCCCATAAAGACCGTAGACTGCGGCGTGTATGCGCCGGTCGGCAGGCGCGACGGCACGACCCTCTACGATATGCCCATCGACGGCGGCTACGGGAAGAAACGGCGCAAAATCGGCAGCACAAGGCTGCGCGAACCCTCCAAACCCGGCATGGGAATAAAAGTGCGCAAAGACTCCCCGCAAGGGTCTCTTTAAAGCCGCCGAAACCGGCGGGCGGCACGGGCTCCCGCCGGTCTTATCCAAGCGCCGCGCAAAGAAAGCAAACGTATCGCCGCCCGCCATACGGCGGAAGCTTTTTCTCTTATTACCCGCGCGCAAATGGCAGGAAGAAAAAAATTCCGCCGCCGAAACCTAAAAAGAATCTCCGCGCGGGGCTAAAACGGCATAAACGCGCTTCCTTGCCCGCCCAGAAAATCTCCGCGCACAACGGGGGAAACACCGAGCATTCCAAACGGCGCCGGAGTCTTCCGCCCGAAAAGCGCAAGAGCGGATTCCGCAACCCGAAAGCGTTGCATGCCCAGCGCCGCAACTTCCCGAGCCGCCGATCATCTGCGCAAAATTCGGCTCTCCCTGCGAAAGCGAAAACGCGCGGGAATCGCCGTCCATGCCGCGGCAAGCCAGCAAAGCTTATGGGAATTGATGTGAAAAATAAATATTGACATAGTTAAAGTTTTTCGCGATAAAAAATTTATGATTAAAAAAATTCTTCCCCTATTGGCTTGCGCCGTTCTTCCCGCCGCGGCGGGTTTTGCCCAAGCGCCCTTTTTCAACGTGTTCATGGGCGGAACGGATTTCGCCCCGGGCACAACCAATGTCATTTCCGACGCCGCGAATTTCTACACTTTCCAAAACGACAGCGGTTCGGAAACTACAAGTCTCTGGGGGGCAAACCACAGAATAGACATTTCCGGAACGGGAAGCGCGCTGCAATCGCTCCAATCGATTAACGCGAGCAAATGGCTGGTCTTCGGAGACTCGACATACCAAGACGCCCAGGGCGAGACCTCCCTCTACGCCCCCTATCCGAATCTCGTATTGGCGGAAACCCTGTCCGCACCGCAATCGCCACATTTCTATTTCATATATTCGCAGGACGCGACGGTGACTTTCGGCTCTGCAAATTCCGAACAGGAGAGTTTTTCGTTTTCTACAAACGCCTTTTACAACAGGGGCGGAGGCTCGACGACATTTGCGATAGACCCCAACGCCGCCCAGCGGAATTTCACAGCCAGATTCAATGCGGCATATTTTGACAGAGGCGAAACGGTATTCGGCAGCATCTCCCGCAAAAACGGATATTTTGATTCCTTCTCGTCAACCGGCAACGTATCCATAACAAACAGAGGCAGCCTGGCGGTTTTCGCCAAAAGGATAAATGTGGGCGGAAATCTCGCCACCGACGGAACGGGAATTTTGACAATCGCCGTCCCCGACGGCGCGCTCGACGCGCGGGAAGCGCTAATTTCGGTCGAAGGGGAATTTCAGCGCCTCGACAAAATCGTGTTCGATTTTGCAAACGCCGAAATCGGGTGGGGAGAATACACCCTCATTTCCGCGGGCTCGCTCGGCGAGGGATGGAGCGACATAGTGTCCGACGACGTGGAGATAAGGAACCTCCGGCTCGCGGCGGGCAGCTCGGCGGAACTCGAATGGTCGGGGGGAAATTCCCTCATGCTCACGGTGAGCATTCCCGAGCCCTCGGCGGCTGCGCTCGCGGCCGTTGCCGCTCTTTTGGCCGCCGCGCTCGGCAGGCGCGGGCGGATTTAACCGGAGATTTTTCCGCGCGGGGGCCGCGCAATCCGCGAATTTCACCGCACGCCGCCCCAGCCGTCCGGCGCGCCCCGACAAGGCCGCAGCGCGGCTCAAATGCCGAGCAGCATCTGTCCCGCCCCCGAACCGGCGGGCTCGCCCGCGCCGCCCTGCGCGGACTTTGCGCCCTCCACCATTTCCAAAAATTCATCTTCGGACAAAACGCGCGTTCCGTATTCGCGCGCCTTCGCCGCCTTGTCGCCGTCCGACTTTCCGTCCGACACGAGAAAATCCGTCCCCCGCGTCACCGACGCCGAAGTGCGCGCGCCCAGCTCCTCGACGATTTCCTTCGCCTCAGACCTGCCCATGCTTTTGAGCGCGCCCGTGAACGCGAAAACTTTACCCGCCAAAGGCAGACTTTCCGGTTCCCGCGCTTCCGCCGCCGCCCCTTCCGAGCCGAAATTAAGCCCCGCCGCCCGCAGACGCTCGATGAGAGCCCTGTTGTGGGGGTCGTCGAAAAACGCGCGTATCGAAAGCGCGCGCACCGAGCCCGCTTTCCCTCCCTTTTTCTTCGAGCTCGAACCGAGGCCGCGCGCGGACTCCAAATCTTCGAGGGGCGCGCGCATGAGCGCGTCGAGCGAGCCGTATTTGCGCGCCAAATCCTTTGCGAACTGCTCGCCTATCTCGAGAATCCCGAGCCCGAAAATCAACCGCCACAGCTCGCGCTTTTTCGACGCGGCGATGGAGGATACGAGGTTGTCCGCGCTCTTGTCCTTGAAGTTGTCGAGCTTCATCACGTCCTCGCGGGCAAGCGAATATATGTCCGCGGGATCCTTTACGCCGAGCGCCTCGACGAGCTTGTCCACCGCCGACGCGCCGAGCCCGCGGATATCCATGCAGCCGCGCGAGGCGAAGTGCGCTATGCGCCCGCGAACCTGGCTCGGGCACGACAGATTCGGGCACCGGTAAAGCATTTTTTCGCCGTACTTGCGCAGCGGGGAGCCGCATTCGGGGCAGTTTTCGGGAAATTCGTAGGGAACGGAATCGGCGGGGCGAAGCTCCTTTACTACTTCTAAAACCGCGGGGATTATCTCGCCCGCCTTTTCAATCACAACAGTGTCGCCCACGCGGATGTCCTTTTCGGCGATGTTTCCGGCGTTGTGCAGGGTCGCGCGCGAAACGGTGCTGCCCGAGATAAACACGGGTTCGAGCTCCGCAACCGGAGTTGCCGCCCCCGTCCGCCCCACCTGCACGGTAATCGCGTTGAGGCGCGTGCGCGCGCGCTCCGCGCGGTACTTCCACGCCACAGCCCAGCGAGGCGCGTGCGATGTCATTCCGGCGGCGGCGTGCAGCGAGCAGTCGTCGAGCTTGACGACCGCCCCGTCCGTGTTGTACGGGAAATCCGCGCGCACCTCTTCGAGTTCGCAAATGCGATCGAACGCCCCCTTGGGGCCGTCTCCGAGCTCCGTCCACGAAAACGACGGCAACCCCCACCCGCGCAGAATCCCTGCGAGTTCCGACTGCCTTTTAAGCTCGAAGCCTTCAACCGCCCCGAGCGAGTAGAACACCACCTCCAAATTCCGGCCTTCGAGAATTTTTCTGTCGAGCAGCTTGAGGGTTCCCGCCGCGAGATTGCGCGGGTTGGCATAGGGCGCCCTCCTCTTTGAGAGCCCGCCGCCGTCCCCCTCGTCTCCGCCGCGCTCAGATACGGCGAGCGCCGAAAGCCTGTCAAATTCCGCGCGCGTCATGTACGCCTCCCCGCGGATTTCGAGCAGTTCCGGAATGTTCCTCCCCGAGAGGCGCTCCGGCAGGTTCCGCAGAACGAAAGCGTTGCGCGTTATGTCGTCGCCCTTCGCGCCGTCGCCGCGCGTGAGAAGCCGCGCGAGCCTTCCGCGCTCGTATACGGCGGAAACCCCCGCCCCGTCCACTTTCGGCTCCACGCAATATCTGAACCCGCCTTCCGCGCCCAAGGTTTTGTGCAGGCGCGAGTCGAACTCTTCGAGCTCGGCGGAATTGAACACGTTGTCGAGGCTCTTCATCGGCGCGATGTGGGCGACCGACGCAAAGGATTCCGTGAGGTCGTTTCCGACAGCGCGCGTCGGCGAAGACTCGTCGGCGAACTGCGGATATTTTTCCTCCAACTCCCGCAGCCTGCGCACGAGCATGTCGAAATCGTCGTCGGAAATTACCGGCGCGTTTTCTATACGGTACAGCCGCTCGTGCTCGGCTATCTGCGCGCGAAGGCTGTCTATTTGAGACTTGGGCGAGTCCTGATCCATATGGGAATTGACATTATTTTTCACAAAGCGTTTTTCTCCGCAAGAAATATCGCGGCGGTGGGCGAGAAAAAGCGCGGCGGGAAAATGCCGACGGACGCTCCCGCCCCGATTGCCAACCCAGGTCCGCGTCGCCAAATCCGGAACGAACCCGCCTCTACGGTTCGCGCGCCAAAGCCGGTTCCGCGCGCGGAATGTCGGGGTTGCGCCTTATGAGGCAAAAAATATTTTCGGCGGGCGGTAAAAAAAGTCTTGCCATGCGCAAGCGCATAGTTTCTTATGAACGCTTCAAAATTCTTTGGAGAGTCCCTATCGTCTAGCCCGGTCTAGGACATTGGATTTTCATTCCAAGAACCGGGGTTCGAATCCCCGTGGGGACGCCAGAGGGTTAAATAAAAGAGAGGTTCGAAAGAACCTCTCCTTTTATTTATGGCGGAAACGCGGAGATGGAATTTTTGGCGACAGCCAAAAACCCGCAGGGCAAGCGATAGCGCAGTTCAATCCCCCGATTTCGCCAGAGGGTTAAGAAAATAAAATAGCCCGAACAAAATGTTCGGGTTTTTTTATTTTCCCCTGTGACGAAAGCGCGGGGGGAGGAATTTTGAGTTTGCCGAACAATTTACCGCCCTCACAACCGAAGGACGATAAAATTTCGCGGCGGTTCCGCAATTCTGCAATTCCGGATCTGGGTAAAAAAGTTTCGCAAAGCGCAGTTTGCCGCAAAAATTCACGCGGCGCACGGCGCATATTTTGCATTGCCCTCCGCCGTTTTTTTTGCTTTAATTGTTTTATATCCCAATGAAAGGACGACATATGACGAGGTTTTGGGAAATTTTACCGGCTTTTTCGGCGGCGGTCTTCGCGGCGCTTTGCGCTTCCGCCGAACCGTGGCACTCTCCGCTCTATCTCGACGGCGGGAGGCCGCACGCCAAGCGGGTCGAAATAGCTTTTGAAAACAGGGGCGGCGAAACGCTCGACGGGAAAATATCCCTCGTTTCGGCAAAAGACCTCGGAATCGCGGGGCGACCGGCAAAGGAGCTGCGCGTCGTGGGAGAAAACGGGCGCGAGCTACTCTTCGCCGTCGTCCCCGATTCGGAAACGCTCTCGGAAAATTCGGAGCTCGCCATTCCCGTCGCATGCGCGCAGAACGGCAAGACCCGCGCGTGGGTGTATTTCGACAATCCCGCCGCATGGGAGCTGCCCTCCAACCTCGGGGCCTCCGCCGTATCCGCAGCCGCCGACGCGGAGGAGAAAATCGACTTTGAATCCGGCGGCAAATTTCCGCCGCAAAATTGGAGCGACAATTCGCAAAAAACCTACCGCAACGAGCTCGCCGCGGCGGGCGGCAGGGGCGGCGGCAAGTGCGCCTCGACCGTCGCCGAAAAGGGCTCAAAGCCCCAATGGGTCTGCATTTCGCGCGAATTCCCCGCGGAAGCCGGCGACAAATTCAAGTTCTCCGGCTGGGTGCGCGGCGAGAACGTCAAGGGGAAAGCCGGATTCTACATCCACGTCGGCCCGAAAAACATTCACAAAGACCAAAATTCCGGCACGTTCGACTGGAAGAAAATAGAGTTTGAGGGTGTAGTCCCCGAGGGCGTAAAATCCGTGAGCTTCGGAACCGTCCTGTACGCCTCGGAAGGCAGGGCGTTCTTCGACGACCTGTGCGTCAAAATCGAAAAATCCCGCAAGTCGCAGCCGGCGGCGGCGATCGTAAAGACGGAATCCCTCGAATTGTCCGCTTCCGGAGAGGACGCAAAATGGCATTTACCGGCGGAAAAATACCCGTCGAGAATCAAAATCGGCGTTCCAAATTTCTCGGACTCCCCGAAGAAAAACGCCCTCGCCGCCATTCCGATAAACAGGATAACGAACGCCAACTACGGCAAGGAGGCTTTCGCCGCGGTTTCGGACGGCAAAGAAACGCCGTTCTTCCTCGCCTCGGGGTATGTCATCGCCTCCGTCGGGGAAATCGCGCCGCGCTCGGAAAAGACGGTTTACATTTACCTCGACAAGGACAGGAAAAACCAGAAACCGGAAGCCCGCGCGAAGCTCGCCAGCGGCATTTTAAGCGACTACGACGCCGAACTCTCCGCCTCCGCGGACGCCAAGACCTTCGGGCAAATAATGGATTCGCCGGCAAACCTGCTCAAAAACCCGAGCTTTGAATCCGGAGCGAAAAACTGGGGAATATCGAATGCAAGCGGGCCCGAAAAAATCGTGGACGGCGGACTCTACGGGAAGCGCGCGGCGATGCTCGACATGGAGGGACGCCAAGGCGAATGGCGCGGATTCCGCCAGTCGGTTCCCGCGTCCGCGGGCTCCGAATACATCGTTGCCGGATGGGTCAAGATGTCCGGCGGCAAGGCGGGCGCGGTGCATGCGCACTTTTCGCCCAAAGGCGCTAAATTCAACGCCTACTCGAGCCCCGTGCACGGCGACGAATGGAAGATGTTCGCCATGTCCGTTCCCGCGCGCAGCGACGGAGACCTTGAAGTCCACCTGACGGCGACGAGCGGGAAATACCTCTACGACGGCATAATCGTCGCAGAGTGCGTAAGGGCGAACATGAAGGGAATAGAAAACGCCTCGGACGGCGGAAACGGCGGCCGGCTCTCGGTGTGGCAGACCGACAACATCGTAAAAATTTTCCCGTCGGACGCCCCGGGCCCCGAAGCCGAACCGTACCTCGAACTGGCGGGCAACGAAGAGGAGGGAATGCAGCTCGGAATCCGCGGCAATTCGGAAATAAAGAATCTCGAAGTCTCCGCCGATGCCCCCGTTTACGCCGGAAGCCTCCCGCTGTGGAGCCGCGTAAAAACCCTTCTGGGCATGGAGGAGCCTCCCTGCCTGCCCGCCCCGCAAATCGGCAACATAGGGAATGTCGCAATAGACACCCAGAGCAGATACTTCCACTTCACCGACCTCAAACCCTACGAGCGTTTTGTGCCTTCGGACAACTTCGGCGTCATGTACCCGGACCCGATAATCCCATCGCCCAAGTTCGACCTTCCCGCAAACTTCACGAAAGGCGTCTACCTGACGTTCAGAGCCCCCAAAGGCGCAAAACCAGGCGTATACGAGGGGCAAATAAGGCTCTCCGCAGACGGGAAAGTTCTAAAAACCCTGCCGTACAAAATACGGGTGTACGGATTCTCGCTCTCCGACGAGCCGCAAGTATACGCGATTTTCGACATCAGGCTATCCTCCGGCGCAAAGTACAAAAACTACACCCACCGCGAAGCCGCGAAATATTTGAAGTCCAAAAAGCTCAGCTCCGACACCGTTCCGGCGAGAATATCCTTCAAGCTTGAAAACGGCAAGCCCGTGGCCGACTTCAAAAAGTTCGACGAAGAGGCCGAATATTATCTGAACGAGCTCAAATTCCCCTACCTCTACCTGCCGTTCAGGGCGGGAACTTTCGGCTGGGCGAGGCCGCCCGCGCCGTACCTCGGCGAAAACCCCTACCCGGGCGAATGGCCCTACAATTCCGCCGACCATTCCGCCCTCAATCCCAAATACCGCGAATACCTCGTCGAAAGCCTGCGTCAGATAGCCGCGCATTTGGAGGAAAAGGGATGGACGGATCGTTTCATGTTCTACATCTCCGACGAGCCTTTCGCCGCGCGCGAGGATATCGAAAAGCAGATGATCGCCCTCTGCGACGCCGTGCACGAGGGGGCGCCAAAAATGAAAATCTATTGCAGCACGTGGCGCTACGTCCCGCAGTGGGTCGGCAAGCTCGACATCTGGGGGGTCGGCGCGCAAGGGCAGGCGTCGGAAGACGAAATCGCCCTGCTCAAAAAGGGAGGCGCCGAAATAATAACCACCACCGACGGGCAGTTCGTGCTCGACAACCCCTACAACGCGCTCGAACGCCTGCTTCCGCTCTACTGCTACAAGTACGGATTCAAGGGCTACGAATTCTGGGGAGCCGACTGGTACACTCTCAACCCGCTCAAATGGGGAATCCACCTCGATATTCCGCAGTCCGACACCCCGGGCAAACACTACCGCGTCCGCTATCCCAACGGCGACGGCTACATCTTCTACCCCGGCAAGCTGATCGGGCAAAAGGAGCCGTTTGCGAGCGTCAGAATGGAGAGCCACCGCGACGGGGTCGAAGACTACGAATACTTCGTCCTGCTGGAAAAGCTCGCCGGACAAAAGGGCGACAAGGCCGCACTCGACGCGCTCGAACGCATAAAGAAGATGGCGTTCATTCCGAATGCGGGCGGCAGAAACGCCCCGATGCTCCTGCCGAATCCCGAAGAATACACAAAGCTGCGGCGCGAAATAGCGCGCCACATCGAGCGCCTGAAATCGGACAAGCAGTGAAAAATCCGGCGGGGGGACGCCCCCGACAATACCGGAAACAGCCACGCATAAAACAATAAATAAAGTTGCGGACAATATATTCGCGATTGCGTTTGCATTCCTGCCTGCCCATCGCCGTTCGCGGAGGGAACTTCCGACGCGGGCGCAACGCAATCGGGGCGGCGGCGCGCCGGCTTGGGAAAACTCCCCGGGAACAACCCGCTGCCGTTTCCGAAAACCGCGCGCGAGCCTTTTTATTCCACATGGTATTCATACCGCCACAACGTGTTCGCCGGCGAACTCGAAAAGGAGTGCGAACTCGCCGCGCAGTACGGAATGGTGGGGATTATTCTCGACGGCGGATGGTATGCCGACGACGGCAAGCGCGGCTGCGATTTCCGGAGAGACGGCAAAGCCTCCAAACTCCGGTTTCCGGATAGGCACGCGCATGTGGGAAACGTCCGCAAGCTGGAAATACATGGGTTCGGGGTACCGTTTATAGGCTATTCCAACGAAGCGTGCAGGCGCTCCAAGGGGAAATATCTGAACGATGTGAAAAATCTGTATTGCGCGTCGCTCGACCCGCGCTTTTCCGAGGTGCGCGAATATCTGATTGAAACCTGAGAGCGCATTTTGAGGGAGCGGGACATCGACGGATTCAAGTTCGACTTTATCGACATGTTCCGCGTGACGGACTACACGGGAGACGCGCTCACCAAGCGCCTCGGGACGGCAAACCTGCGCCTTGCAAACGGAACCGCCGCCGTAATCCCAAGATTCAGACATGGCGCGCGGACACGCCGCGTGTCAGCCGCCCCGCAATTCGACGCGAAGCGGCTTTGCGCAAGCGCGCGGAAAATCAAACAATCCCAAAATTTCCGCGCCGCGGCAAAAAACAATCCGGCGCGGAAATTTCGCCCGCCGGAAACGCGCCCGCGCATTCTCCTTTACATCGCGCGCCGCAAATTTTACTGGTTTTGATATGCGTAAAATCGCAGCGTTCATCATTGCCGGCGCCCTGGCGGCGTCCGCCTTCGCCTCCGTCCCAGCAGGCGCGGAAGACGAGCCGAAGCGCGCCTTTCAGGGGCAATGGATAACTTCCGCCGAATTTGCCAACGCCGAGCCCGTAAACGTCTTTCACCGGCAATACGACTTCGAGAGCGGGAAAAGGGTTCTTGATAAATCAAAGGCGCTGCAAAACCGCCACACGCTTTTCAGGGGGGGAATTCTTTCTCGACGAACCTCCAAAGACGCCCGCCTGTTTTTCTCCGCCGACGACTACGCGAAAATTTACGTAAACGGGAAATTCGCCGCGCAGGGGCCCGCCCCTGGATATTTCTTCCATTATCTATATTGCGAAGCCGACGTTTCCAAACTTTTGCGCAGGGGAAAAAACGTCGTGGCGATCCACAGCTACTACCAAGGGCTGATAAACCGCGTGTGGGTCAGCGGCGACATGAGAAGCGGCGCAATTTGCGATTTGGTGTGCGACGGTAAGACAGTCCTCAAAACCAGCGCGTCGTGGAAATGCGCGCCGCACACGGGAATATCCTCCGCAGGAAAGGCGGGATACGACACGCAATTTTTGGAGAATTACGACGCGGGCGCGCCCGAAGCCGGATTCGAGCAGCCCGGATTCGACGACTCAAAGTGGCGCGCCGCGAGCCTTCTGAAAAATCCGCAGTACAAGCTCTTTCCATCTCCCCTGCCGCCCCTGGAATTTGAGGAAATCGCGCCCGCATAAATCAGGCGCAACGGCAAGGGCAAAATTTTCATAGATTTCGGCGCGATGTATGTCGGTTATTTTTCAATGTCCGCCGAGGGGAAAAAGTCCGACAAGATAGAGCTGAGATTCGGCCAGGAACTGAATCCCGACGGCTCCGTCCGCCACAAGCTGCGCGCGAATTGCGACTACCGCGAGCATTTCACTCTATCCGGAAACGGCAGGGACGAACTGCGGCAATTCGACTACAAGTCTTTCAGATACGCCGAAATAATCCTGCCTGAAAGCGGAACCGCCGAAGTGGACGAGAGTTCGATAAAACTCATAGCGCGCCATATGCCGTTTAGGATAGCTGCAAAAAACCGCTACGGAAACGAAGCGCGCACCCGAAAGGTTTGGGACTTGTGCGTGCGCACCCTGCGCTACGGCGCGCAGGAGCAAATCCAGGACTGCATGGAGCGCGAAAAAGGCTATTATCTCGGCGACGGCTGCTACTCTATGCTCGCGTGGTGCCTGCTCAACGGCGACTTCGCGCCGATGCGAAAGTTCATCGACGACTTTCTGCGCACAAGCTTCATCAACGGGGGGCTCGTCACATGCGCAAACTGCTCCTTCATGCAGGAAATCGCGGAGTACCCGCTGATGATGTTCGTCCTGCTCCCCGTCTTGGAAGAGCGCGGCGACAGCAGGGAGTTCGTCCGCGAACGCCTCGGCGATTTCAGAAAAATTCTGGATTTTTACAGGGAAAATTACGCCGGAGACGACGGGCTTCTGTCAAATCTCGACAAGTGGTGCGTCGTGGAATGGCCCAGCCAATGGCGCGACGGATACGACGTCGACATAAAAGAGGGCGAAGTCTGCGCGACAAAACACAATGTGATCAACGCATGGTATGTCGGGGCGGTTCGCGCGTTCAACAAGACGGCCCGCAGGCTCGGGGAGAGGGAATACGGCGGCGAGGCGAAACTCGCAGAGGCGTTCCGCAACGCGTTTTACGACCCGCGCAAAAAGCTTTTCAAAGACAGTGTCGAAAGCGGCCGCACGAGCTACCCGTCGAACATATACGCGCGGTTTCTTGGGCTGTGTCCAAACGAAGAATGCCGCGCGGAAATAATAAAAATGATTCGCCAAAAGCGCCTTAACAAGGGAATGCTGTTCATATCGTTTCCGCTGCTCGCGGGGCTTCAAAGGGACGGCGAAGAGGAGCTTATGCTGAGCCTGATCACCGATGAAAATACATGGCTGCGCATGATTTCAGAAGGCGCCACAACCACTTTTGAAGGTTGGAGCAAAGACGCCAAGTGGAATACCTCCCTCTTCCACCTGACGCTGAGCTCCTGCGCGGCCTTCATGGTTGAAGGCTACAATGTCGGCAAGGTTATGGACATGAGGTGACAGTCCGGCGAACTTATTGCAAAAGGCCGTTTTCATCAAGAAAACCCAAGAAACCGTCAAGTATCTCCGTGTTGCGCTTCGCTATATTTTCTTCCGTAAAATCGGAAATCTCATTCGACAGACTGACCAACTCCTGAATATCGGTCCCCGGTTTTTCCCCCTTGGAATTTGAATATCCCCTGTAATACTTCACCTTGTCAGCAAAACGGTAGTCCGATGCCCTGATATTTATGCGCTTTTCCAGCAAACTTTTATTGCCCAACAATTCCAAACTTTCGGGAGATATCGCCCTCCCCGTTTCCCTCCGATTTCTCGCATATATGTGCTCTATCTCAAGCGGAACATCGAGCGGCAGCAACTTCTGTTCCGGATTCTGAAAAGCCCACCACGCCAGCATGGATTTTGTGATGGGACGCTGGTTGTAAAAGTTGTTATTGTTAAAGACGCTGGCAAATATATCCCGATGGAATTTGTACTTTGAGAAAGTCACATCCGCGCCGTTTACCACATTCGCCATCTCCGAATAAATAGGCGTGCGCAATGCGCTAATACCGGGATTCGTCAGCGCATACGCCCATATGAATGCCGTAATTTTTGAAAGAAATTTGAAAAATTCGCCCGACTCTCGGGGAACAGTCCCATTATCGTTTTCTGGTCTATATTTAATTTCGGCATTACTTCATTCAATAAATTCAATATTAGCATTGCAGAAATCAACAGATAAAATTGGCCCGTAAATATTGAACATATATAAAATAATTTCCCGCACCAAGCAGTTTGCATCAATCAAAATCGCCGTATTTTCTGAGAAAACAGTTTATGACAATCAGAATCCCTAAAAATACAACCAACACCACAGCGCAAAACAAAACCATCCAAATCGTAGCGATGACGCTGTGCGGATTTTCCGCCATAGACGGCGCGAGAAAAAACAACATCAACACAAAAAAGAAAAAAAGCCAACACCCTGCGACGGCCGCCGAATCCCTGTTGCGTTCAGCCGCCAGCTCCGCACGCACCGAGTCCTCCGCGAAAATATCCTCTGCTTTCGAAGATACACTCGCGCAACGAAATTTTTCGTAGGTATTAATGAAATTCGAATAAACGGCGTTTTCGCGGACATATATGCTCGACTGGTCTGCAAGCATAATCTCGAGCGATTTTTTCTTTTTAGTCCTGATATGCCAATATTCCAAGTAGAGATGCGGAGTATAAATATAATACGAATGAATTGGATTACAATATAGGCTGCGATAATACGCTTTTTTTAATGTTATTATCTGAGCGAAATGTATCTGCTCTATCTTTTCCGTCGCCGAATCGGTAATCGACAAACCGTGGGTGTGGCACATCAAAGTCGCAGAAATGGAAGGTTCACACAACGTTTTCACGGAAAGCGCAGTCCCTTTCACAACGCCGCCAATCCGCAGGTCGGCCGGCATTTCCGGCATTGCATTCCGAATATGTTCGGCAATAGGATAGGCGCAATGGGGACAATGCCTCGCAGAACTGCTGACTTCCCTCCCACACTCAAAACATTTTATAATCGACATTAGATTACCAATCCGAAAATTGAAACTACGAAAATACTATAAACAGTGCAACGCAAATTATGCCTCAATATTCATGTGAATGGGAAAACCAGATTGAGGAAGACCTAAATGAGACAGGGAAGAAAGGTTATTTCAGCCAACAATGTTCTATATCCCCGACGAAAGTACTGCCGCCTTCAACCATAACAATGCCCTTAGTTTTGCCCAATAGGATATTTATCAAACATAAACACCCGTTATAAACAGACAGAATATAACGCAGAGGATTTGCGATAAAAGTATGAATTCTTCAGACATTTCTTCTTATTAAACACGTGAAAATCTTCCATAGCGATCGCGCATAAGAGTACGTCTACCGGACGGTAATATGCTTTATGAAAGCATTTAAAATAAGTGGGGAGGGAGATGGGGGGAGGGAAGTGGTGGAAATATGCAAGGGGGTGGGTTGAAGCGGCGGCGATAGTCTGCTTATTTAAGTGGGGTGTGTGTTAGTGTATATGAGAGATTAATTCAAGTTGCATTTTCGAATGAGAAGAGTACAGGAATCAGTGGAATGTGGGGAAAGGTAGTTTAGATATGGAAGTAAAAGAGGTAGGCGAATAGGTTTTTCCGGCAAACTTTTATTGTCTGGCAATTTCAGGGGGGATACGGTTCTCGCCGTTCCCCGCCGATTTCTTGCAAACAGGCGCTTAACAAACGAAACTTCCAGCGGCAACAGCTTCTTTTCGGATTTTGAAAAGGCCGCCGCTGGGGATATTGAGGCGGGGTGCCGATTGTGCACTTACCGCGAATGGGAGCATGTATAGGCGAACAAGCAGATACGGAGAAGCCCGTCAACCGTTGAAAGGTTGACGGGCTTCATAATACTGGCAACTACCTACTCTCGCACGACAGCGAGGCCGTACTACCATCGGCGACTGAGAGCTTAACGAGCGTGTTCGAGATGGGAACGTGTGTTTCCTCTCGCCTATGATCACCAGAGTCAATTCGTTGCCTGCTCTGCGCTCCCGGTCTTTTTATCGGAAAGTCAAAAGTATGAGACGAGAATGAAAGCAAACTTCATCCGTTAGATAATCCATATTTAAAAAAGGCGCACAATTGTTGTTTTCAAGCTTTCGGGTAATTAGTAACGGTTAGCTCAACGCATTGCTGCGCTTACACTTCCGTCCTATCAACCGGGTGGTCTTCCCGGTCCCTCATGGAAATCTAATCTTGGGACAGGCTTGGCGCTTAGATGCTTTCAGCGCTTATCCTTTCCGTATTTAGCTACCCGGCGCTGCCGCTGACGCGACAACCGGAACACCAGGGATACGTCATTCCCGGTCCTCTCGTACTAAGGAATGAACCCCTCAAATTTCCAACGCCCACAGAGGATAGAGGACCGAACTGTCTCACGACGTTCTGAACCCAGCTCGCGTACCACTTTAATTGGCGAACAGCCAAACCCTTGGGACCTTCTACAGCCCCAGGATGTGATGAGCCGACATCGAGGTGCCAAACTTCGCCGTCGCTATGAACGCTTGGGCGAAATCAGCCTGTTATCCCTAGAGTACCTTTTGTCCCATAAGCGACGACGCTCCCACGAGCTATCGCCGGATCACTTGGGCCTGGTTTCCCATCTGCTCGACTTGTAAGTCTCACAGTTAAGCTCCCTTTTAGCCATATCCTCGACGACCGATTACCATCCGGTCTGAGGGAACCTTCGCAGTCCTCCGTTACTTTTTAGGAGGAGACCGCCCCAGTCAAACTGACCCACTAACACTGTCCCGCAACCGGCTTACGGTTTGCGGTTAGACGCCTAATAGTTAAAAACCGGTATTTCACATTGCGGCTCATCGGCACCCTGGAGTGCCGAATCAAAGCCTCCCGGCTATTCTACGTATTAAAAATCAAACGACAATATCAGTTTACAGTAAAGGTTCATAGGGTCTTTCCGTCCTTCTGCGGGTACGCGGCATCTTAACCGCGACTACAATTTCACTGAGCATCTCCCTGAGACAGCACCCAACTCGTTACATGATTCGTGCAGGTCGGAACTTACCCGACAAGGAATTTCGCTACCTTAGGACCGTTATAGTTACGGCCGACATTCACGGGGGCTTAGACCACAAGCTTTCACAAGCAGTTTTCACCTTTCCGCATTGGTCACATGTCACTCCCTATACGTTGTCTTGCGACTTGGCAGAGAGCTGTGTTTTTGATAAACAGTCGGTTGGGCCTCTTTACTGAGACCAACTCGCGTTGGCACCCCTTCTACCGAAGATACGGGGCCATTTTGCCGAGTTCCTTGGAGAGATTTAACTCACGCGCCTTAGAATACTCATCCCGGATACCTGTGTCGGTTTGCGGTACGGGCAACCGGACAACTAACTTTATAAATTTTCCCGGGATTAGCCATTGCTGATCCCCCTCGGCCGTAGCCTCAGAGTCCCGTCGACACCTTACGATGCCTTGGACGAGGACGTTCATCACCTCGCCAGCATTCACTCATCCGTCAATATAAAGATCAAACGTTGCCCAGCCGGTACGGGATTATTAACCCGTTGTGCATCGACTACTCCTTACGGCCTCGCCTTAGCTCCCGACTAACCCTGGGCGGACGAACCTTCCCCAGGAAACCTTATCCTTACGGCGGCATGGATTTTAACCATGCTTTTCGTTACTCATGCCTAGATTCTCACTTCCAAAAGCTCCAGCCTCGCTCGCCGCTCGACCTTCAACGCCGTTGGAACGCTCTCCTACCAATTATTGCTAATTCCACGGATTCGGTATAGTGCTTGAGTCCCGATCATTTTCGGCGCAAATTCTCTCGATGGGTAAGCTATTACGCACTTTTTAAATGATGGCTGCCTCTAAGCCAACATCCCCATTGTCTATGAAAACTTACCTCCTTCTTGCCACTTAGCACTATCTTAGGGACCTTATCCGATGGTCTGGGGTGTTTCCCTCTCGCCAATGAAGCTTATCCCCCACTGACTGACTGCCAAATTTCTCTCACCGGTATTCAGAGTTTGATAAGGTTCGGTATTCTGGTGTGAACCCTAGCCTTTTCAGTGCTTTACCCCCGGTAATCAGCATTTGACGCTATACCTAAATATATTTCGGAGAGAACCAGCTATTACGGGGCTTGATTAGCCTTTCACTCCTAACCACAGCTCATCCCTTAACTTCTCAAGGTTAATGGGTTCGGCCCTCCACATCGCGTTACCGATGCTTCAGCCTGGCCATGGCTAGATCGCCTCCGCTTCGGGTGCTATACCAGTTACTCCCGCCCTATTCAGACTCGCTTTCGCTTCGCCTCCGCGTCGTAAACGCTTAAGCTTGCAACTGATATAGACTCCTAGGCCCATTATGCAAAAGGTACGCCATCACCCCACATGGGGGCTCTGACCGCTTGTAGGCAACAGGTTTCAGGTACTTTTAACTCCCCTAACAGGGGTCCTTTTCACCTTTCCCTCACGGTACTTGTTCACTATCGGTCGACACCTTGTATTTAGCCTTATGCAGTGGTCTGCACGTATTCACACCGGGTTTCACGTGTCCGGTGCTACTCTGGATACTCATAGGTATTCATCAGATTTCAATTACGGGCCTATCACCCTCTATGGCCGGCTTTTCCATACCGTTCATCTATCTGATAAAAGTCCATGCCTGAGTCCGAACCCCGCAGGGATAAATCCCCGCGGTTTGGGCTGTTCCCCTTTCGCTCGCCACTACTGAGGGAATCGCTTCGCTTTCTTTTCCTCCGCTTACTGAGATGTTTCACTTCAGCGGGTTTCGCTCTTTCAACACTATTTATTCATGTCGCAGTACCGGCGCTTTACCGCCGGTGGGTTTCCCCATTCGGATATCTCCGGGTTAAAGCCTGCTTGCGGCTAACCGAAGCTTTTCGCAGCTTGCCACGTCCTTCATCGCCATGTGTCGCCAAGGCATCCTCCTGTTGCCCTTCGTTGCTTGATAACAACTATTGTTCCTTTTTTAAATATGGGCTGTCACTGGATTCTATTCACTTTCTTCCGTATTCTAAGCTATCGTATTTTTTACCTCGCTTATTTACGTGTTTTCTCGTCTACATACTGTCAAAGAACTTAAAGCATTCTTCCACAAACCCCTTCATGGGCCCAGGTGGACTTGAACCACCGACCCCACGCTTATCAAGCGTGTGCTCTAACCAACTGAGCTATGAGCCCTCTAAATGGTGGAGCCGAACGGGTTCGAACCGATGACCTGCTGAATGCAAATCAGCCGCTCTTCCAACTGAGCTACGGCCCCTTCACTATCCAGCGCGTCCCGGGTCTCCCCATTTAACGCCTTGCGGTTTGTCGAT
>ERZ827168.255-NODE-255-length-92646-cov-5.183355_pt1:0-12500 | contig 92646 bp, 66 predicted proteins | sample MGYA00519868_ERZ827168 | MGnify/ENA primary metagenome ERZ827168 (study PRJEB31778, sample SAMEA3449271) | human gut metagenome | biome: human gut; feature: human-associated habitat; material: faeces | place: United Kingdom | collected 2010/2012 ... | reverse complement strand
ACGACTCTCCGAATTCCGTATTTTGCCCGAAGTGCGCCAAGAATCCTCCAGCTTTCAACTGGAGCATGGCGTGCTGTATTTTCAACGGCCCCGCAAGGGAAATAGTCCACGGATTAAAATACAAAAATTCGCCGCACCTCGCATCCGACATTGCAAAAATAATGGCGGAAACACCGGCGCTCGGAGAGTTCTTGAAAGACTCAATTCTGGTTCCGGTGCCGCTGCATTTTGCGCGGAAAGCGAAACGCGGATACAACCAAAGCGAGATAATCGCAACCGCCGCAAAGCGCGCGTTTCCAAAGAACGGGACAATAATATCAAACGCCCTCATAAGAACAAAAAGAACCGACACCCAGACGCACTTGACGAGGGAAGAGAGGCTCGAAAACATAAAGGGAGCGTTTGAGGCGGACAGGAGGAAGGCATCAAAAATTGCAAAAAGCGCGCATATAGTGGTTGTCGACGACGTAATGACAAGCGGGGCGACGATGTCGGAATGCGCAAAAGTTTTAAAGAGACTTGGGTTTAAAAACATTGACGCCTTTGCGTTTGCGAGAAAAATGTAACCCATAGCGGTAGAAAATTTAAATGTTCCACGTGGAACATTTGCCCCGAAAATTCAAAAAGCTTTGAGGAAAACATATGAATAGACGCGCATTTCTGGGAACGGCGCCCGCCGTTGCATTTCCGCTTTTCCGCACAATGGCGGACAGCAAGACGGGTCCAAACACGCAACCCCCTGCCCTCGTCGACGAGGCGTTAAAAACCGACATGCGGATTTCCAACGCCGCCCGAATGGAGGCGGGAGAAAACATCCAAAAGGCGGCGGACGCATGTTCCGCGCGCGATTTTGCCGAATACGTCAGGGCCGACGCCCAAACCGCCGGCAAAATGCGCGAAAAATTCGCAATATTGCGCTATTTTGACGACGCATTCTCAAAGACGGCGGAATGGATCAAGAACGGGAAACCCCGCCGAGGAGAGATACAGCTGGGGCTCGTCTACAATATGGGGTATGTCGTAAAAACGCCTACGCTTACGTTCGCGATAGACCTCTGCCACCCCCGCGCGGCGGAAATCGCGGGCAATCTGGACTTTCTGCTCATTACGCACAACCATCAAGACCACCTCTCGCAGCCGCTCATAAGCATATTAAAGAAGGCCGGCAAGCCGATAGTGCAAAACTACATGGATACCCCGCACTATTCCGCGGGCAACAGGCGCTTCAAATTCGGCGACGCGACAATCCTTACCAAATGCTGCGACCACAATAGGCGCCTTGAAAGGTTCGTCTTGACATATGAAATAGACTGCGGCAAATCAGCCGGAAGCGCGCGCATTTTCCACACGGGCGACGCCTACGACACAAAACAGGCCATTCCGGAGCGCGAACCGGATGTATTCATTCCGCACCTCGCAGTTGGATTGGACATTCCAAAGTGCGCAACACAAACCATAAAACCGAAAACCATATTGATGTCGCATATACTCGAACTCGGGCACGAAATCGGGAAATGGAGATGGCCGATCTCGCTCGGGAGTAAAATCGGGCAAAAATGCGGCGGCGTGCCGGCATATACTCCGTTTTGGGGAGAAGTGTTCAAAGTGGAAAAGTCTTAAAATCGCATTTTTCACAAAAACCGCACAGAACGCAGAAAAACACACCTACCCGCCGTTTTACCCCCTTTTGCATACGACGGTATCAAATACCCGCCAAAAGCCCCGATTTGGGGGTATTTTGCAGCCCGTTTTTTTCGGGACTTCGCAAAAAATTTCCCGCAACGGCGAAATAACGGGAAATTTCCCGAAAAGACGGGCGGAAATTTCTTTGCCCCGACAATTACAATCCGGCAAAAATGGCGCCATATGCGCGCCGCAATTCACCTTATCCGCCAAAAGATTTTACGTACACGAGCAAAACTCCTATGTCCGCCGGAGAAACGCCGGATATTCTGCTCGCCTGCCCTATCGTCGACGGGGCAAACTTTTCAAGTTTTTGGCGCGCCTCAATACGCAGGCCTTCCGCCCGCGAATAGTCCATAGCGTCGGGAATGCGTATATTCTCCCAGCCGCGCATTTTCTCTATCTGGCGCAGATCCCTTTCAAGATACCCCTTGTATGCCACTCGGTAAAGCACTTCGGCGCGCGCTTCCGGCGGAAGCGCGCGGAATCCGGCCGGCAAGCCGGCGTCTTCGCCTCTGCGCAAAGCCTCGCCGGTCCTCCCGGAATCAAGGCGCCCCGACCAAAGGCGGACCGCCTCCGATTTCAGGCATACCGCCCGCTCCCGCGCGGGGGGGAGGAGCCCGAGCCTCTTGGCATACGGCAGAAGCCGAATTTCAGCGCTCGAATGGTTCAGCAAAAGCCTGTATTCGGCGCGGCTTGTAAACATTCTGTAAGGCTCGGACGTTCCCTTTGTCACCAAATCGTCGATGAGGACGCCTATATAGCTCTCATGCCTGCCAAGCACGACAGGCTCAATTCCGAGAACCCTCGCTGCGGCGTTGGCCCCCGCCAAAAGCCCCTGCCCCGCAGCTTCCTCGTACCCACTCGTGCCGTTTATCTGCCCCGCGCAAAAGAGACCGGAGACGACCTTAGACTCCAACGTCGCCCGAAGCTGCGTGGGAGGGGCGTAGTCGTATTCAACAGCGTACGCGGGCCGCGCCACCTCCGCATTTTCAAGCCCCGGGACGCTTCTTATTATATCCAGCTGCACGTCGAGCGGCATGGAAGTAGAAAGCCCGTTTATGTACCACTCGCCGGTAAACCTCCCTTCTGGTTCAAGGAAAAGCCGGTGCCCCTCCTTTGCGGGGAAACGCACGATTTTGTCCTCTATGCTCGGGCAATAACGGGGGCCGACCCCCTTTATCTCACCTCCGTACATGGCGGAACGGCGGAGATTGACCCTTATAATCTCGGCGGTTCCGGCGGTTGTGGAGGTCTCGTAGCAGGCCATTTGGTTTTTCCCGAATCCCTCGAAATCCCCGAAAGCGAGTGATTGTTCCACGTGGAACATTTTTTTCCGGAAATCGGAAGCCGCGTTTTCAGCCTCTTCGTCAGATATGCCGCGCGCGGCGGGGACGGCAGAGGCGCCCGAAAGCGCGCACGGAAGGGAGTCGAAAATCCAGCCCTCGCGGGCAGCGGCCGCCTCGTAGGCGTCGGTGCGGGTGTCGTAAAACGCAAAAAGCTGCGGCGGCTCGTCCCCGGACTGCCTCTCGCACTTGGAAAAATCTATGCTCTTTGCGAGAATCCGCGCGGGAGTCCCCGTTTTAAGCCGCGCAAGGGATATTCCCAAGGCTTCAAGGCTCCCCGAGAGTTTTTTTGACGAGAAATCCCCCATTCTGCCGCCTTCCGTTTTGGAGGAACCCACAAACAAAAGCCCCCTTAGAAATGTTCCGGTAGTCAAAACCACGCTGTTGGCGTAAAAATCCGCACCGAGATTTGTAGACACGCCGCGGATTTCTCCGTTTGAAGCGATGAGCCCCGTGACCTCCGCCTGGAATAGCTCCAAATTGGGGGCGGATTCAAGGACGCGCTTCATCCTGAACTGGTAAGCCTTTTTGTCGCACTGCGCGCGGGGGGCGCGGACGGCGGGCCCCTTGGAGGCGTTGAGAACCCTGAACTGTATGCCCGTGGCGTCGGCGTTGACCGCCATTTCCCCGCCGAGCGCGTCGATTTCCCTGACTATATGCCCCTTGGCGAGACCTCCTATCGCCGGATTGCAGCTCATTTGGGCGACGGTATCGAGACTGCCGGAAAGCAGGAGCGTGCGCACGCCCATGCGCGCCGACGCGAGGGCCGCCTCGCAGCCGGCGTGCCCAGCGCCGCAGACAATTACGCCGTATTCGGAATCCTTTCCCAATGTTAGCATTGCGACATAATCCGACATTTTCGCCTCCCCGCAAGAAAAACTTTTCCGAAGAGGCGGGAGCGGGACGGATAAAAAACGGATACAACGGAAGTCGGACGCGGAAAGAGGAGAGAGAAATATAGGGAAAGGACAACGGCAAAACACCGCAGCGGAGGAGAAAATATGAAAAACGAAGGAAACGGAGCGGGAAAGAAAGCGGGCAGGGGGAGGGGAAGGGCGACGCGGAGTACAGGGTTAAGCCGTGGGGCTCCATGCGCGCCGGTGCCGCCGCCGGAAAGGGAAAACCATGCCAATGGGCAAATACGGAAAACCTTTCGGCAATGCCGCGCCTCACTTCGCTCTAATATATATAATATGCGCGTTTCGAAAAACGGCGGACGGCATAAACATGGGAAATGCGACGGAATGCCGCAAAACGCGGGCCCTTATTCTCGCCCTACCGCTTTTGAAATCCGAAATAAAAAATATCTCCAATCCGCGCATGGCTCCGCCGGCAACCGCGCAATCGGAAATGATTGCGGCGTTTCCCATTACGCAAAATCCGAACGTTTTTATCTTTTTATTGACAAAATTTTCAAAAGAGAAAGTTTAAATTGCGGAATGTCTGCTATCGGGAATTTTAGATTTTTGAGAACATGCGCGATCGCGTTTGCAGCGCAGACCGCATTCGCAACCGAAGGATTTTGCGCCGAAGTCAAGGGGGAGCGCCTCTTCGACATCTTGGGGTTTCCCGTCACAAACTCGATGTTCACGACGTGGATTTTCGCAGCCGTAATAATTTTGGGGTTCCGCCTCATGATCGGCAGGGAGGCAAAGCTCGTACCGGGCAGGGGACAGATGGCGATTGAAGCCGTAATTTCTTCTCTGTCTGGAATATTCGAGCCCCTCATGGGCAAAAAAGCCTTTCGGGCGGCATTTCCGCTCCTGCTCGGCTTCTTTTTCTTCATATTGATAATGAATTGGAGCGGCCTATTGCCCGGCGTCGGATCGATAGGGGAAGAGGTCGTTTACACGGGGCAGGGGACTCCGCCCGAAGGATTCTTTCCGCGCGGAAGCGCCGATTCCGCCGCAGGGGCTGCCGCGACGGAATTCGTGAAGTTTGTCCCCTTCCTGCGCGCGGCGAACTCCGACCTCAACACGACACTGGCGCTGGCGATAATTTCGTTTGTCGCGTGGATATACTTTGTGCTCAAATATGCGGGCCTCAAACTCTTCCTGCACGACACGTTCGGGAACAAGGCCGACCCCAAGGAAATCGCGCTTCCCATATACCTATCGCTTTTCATAGTATTTTTCGCGGTGGGCTGCATCGATATAATATCCATAATAATGAGGCTGTTGTCGCTTTCGTTCCGGCTCTTCGGAAACGTGTTCGGCGGCGAAGTATTGCTTGAAAACATGCATGCGCTCGCGGCGGGGCTGCCTTCTTGGATTTCGTGGGTCATACCGTTGCCGTTCTATCTTCTCGAAATACTTATAGGCCTAATTCAGGCGTTTTTGTTTACGCTGCTTACGGCGGTGTACATAGGGCTTTTGACAAACCATGAGGAGGAATGAGCGAAATCCGGAGAACAGCCACCGGCAGGAAAACAACGGCAGAAAAAACATAAGCCGGCGGCGGACAGGGGGCGGAAACGCAAAACAGCCGGAAGTTTAGGCACCGCTCCAAGACCGAAATACTACGGGAAGCGGCGGCGGAGACAAAAAAAATTTAACCCGAAAGAAAGCAAAATGACGGAAATAATAGCAGAAGCAGTCAATCAAATGGGAAATATCAGCGGAAGCATACAAGGGGCGCTCGGCTGCCTCGGCGCCGCTCTCGGCGTGGGTTTTGTCGGAGCCAAGGCCGTCGAGGCCACGGGCCGCAACCCCGGCGCGTTCGGCAAGATAATGGTGCTCGGCATCCTCGGAATGGCGCTCGCGGAAGCGGTGGCGTTTTACTCGCTGTTTCTCGGCAAATAAGGCGGGGCAGCAATGAGCGCATTGATTGCGGCGGGCTCAAACCCGCTGGAATTTCTCACGCAATTCGGCATAGAATGGCGGCTATTGGTCAGCCAAGGGGTGTCGTTTGCGATAGTGGCGTGCGCCCTGTATTATTTGGCGTTCAAACCCGTAATGGCCGCCGCCGACAAGCGGCGCGAAAAGATAGAAAAGGGGCTTAAAGACGCCGAAGAAACCGCCGCAAAGCTCGCTTCGGCAAAAGCCGAGGCCGACAAACAGGCGGCCGAAGCCGCCCTCGAAGCCACCCGCACGCTGGAATCCGCGCGCGCCGACGCAAAGGCCGTTGTGGAAAAGGCGGCGGCGGCGGCGGCCGAGCAGGCGGCGGAAATCCGGCGGCAGTCCGACGAGCAGTTGGCGCAGGACAGGGAGCGTATGAAGCGCGAACTCAGGGACGAACTGTGCATTCTGGCCGCAAAAGCGGCGGAGAGGGCAGTAAACGGCATACTGACGCCCGAACAGCGCAAAAAGCTCGACGAGCGCGCCGCCGAAGAGCTCGCGGAGGGGAAATGAACGCCGCGGAAGAGGCAAAGCTTTTGGCGGAATGTTCCGCCGGCCCCGACGGGCGGATAGACCCGAAGAGGGTCGCGGCGGCGTGCGAAGTCGCCTGCCGCGGGGAATCCGCCGCGCGCAAGCTCGCGGTGTTAAGAAAGTACGAACGCTTGCTGCAAAGAGAGATAAGGGCGGGCACCGCCACCCTGGAAAGTTCCGCCGAACTCTCCGACGCCGCGTTTGAAAAACTGAAAAAGTTCGCCGAAACTCAGACGGGCAGGGGGGATTTGACATTCGTCCGCAGGGTCGACCCGTCGCTCATAGGCGGCGTGAGGATAATCTGCGGCGACGTAATATGGGAGCGTTCCGCCAAACTCTCCCTTGAAAATATTATGTGAAGTTTGAAGCAATGGACGAGATAATCAAAGAGATATCGGCGCGCATAGACGCCGTGGAAAAGCGCAGCCGCCGCGCGAACGTCGGTACCATAATATCGCTCGCCGACGGCGTCGCGCGCCTCGACGGGCTGAGCGAGGCGATGTACAACGAGATGATCGACTTCGGCGGGGGCGTCACGGGAATAGCGCTAAACCTCGGAGAGGACGAGGTTGGCTGCATACTGCTCGGCGACGCCTCGAACATCAAGGAAGGCGGGGAGGCGCGCACAACCGGAAAGTTGCTGAGCGTCCCCGTAGGCAAGGGGTTGCTTGGGAGGGTCGTAGACGCGCTCGGCCGCCCGCTTGACGGCAAGGGCGAAATCTCCGCGGACGGCTTTTATCCCGTCGAAAAAATCGCCCCGGGCATACTTCCGCGCAAGTCCGTCAACCAGCCGCTGCAAACGGGGATACTTGAAGTCGACGCCATGCTGCCCATAGGCAGGGGGCAGCGCGAGCTCATAATCGGCGACCGCTGCACGGGCAAAACCTCCATCGCCCTCGACGCAATAATAAACCAGGCGCGCATAAACGACGAGCACGCCGGCGAGGAGGGTTTCCGCCCCGTCTATTCGATATATGTGGCAATCGGCCAGAAAAATTCCAACATAGCGCGCACCATACAGCTCCTCGAAAAGCATGGAGCCATGAAGTACACCACGATTGTCGCCGCCTCCGCCGCCGAAAACGCCGCAAACCTCTACATCGCCCCCTATTCCGGCTGCGCAATGGGCGAATACTTCATGCAAAACGGCATGGACGCGCTCATAGTTTATGACGACCTCTCGAAGCACGCCGCGGCGTACAGGCAGGTATCTTTGCTGCTGAAACGCCCGTCTGGGCGCGAGGCTTATCCGGGCGACGTGTTCTATCTGCACTCGCGCCTGCTCGAACGGGCCGCGCGCCTCAACGAGGAAAACGGCAACGGTTCGCTCACAGCCCTCCCGATAATCGAGACACAGCAGGGCGACGTCAGCGCCTACATTCCCACAAACGTCATATCCATTACGGACGGCCAGATATTTTTGGAAACCGACCTCTTCAACAAGGGGGTAAGGCCCGCCATTTCGGTGGGCATTTCGGTGTCCCGCGTGGGCTCCTCGGCACAGATAAAGGCGTTCAAGCAGGTCGCGGCGACGCTCAAAGGCGAATACGCGCAGTACAAGGAGCTCGCCGCCTTCGCGCAGTTCGGCTCCGACCTCGACGCGCGCACGAAGGCGATAATAGACAAGGGCGACAGGCTCGCCGAAATCATGAAGCAGCCGAACAACGCCCCTATGGGAGCGGGCGCCGAAATCGCCGTATTATGGGCGCTCAAAAACGGCTTCTTCGACAGCGTAGAAGTCGCCCGCGTATCGGACGCCAAAGCGGCGCTCGAAAGCTTCTTTTCGGCTCGCAAGCCGGAACTGCTCGCGGAAATACTCCGAAAGGGCGCCTTTGACGGCGATCTCGACGCAAAGATGAAATCCGCCTGCGAAGAGTGGAAAAAGACTTTCGCGTAAACGGCCATGAAGGGGATGCGCGAAATCAGAAACCGCATGAAGGCGGTCGCGAGCACCGGGCAGATCACCCATGCCATGGAGCTCGTTGCGGCGTCGAAAATGAAGAGGGCCCAAAACAGCGCGGAAGCGGGCAGGGCGTACGCCATACTGCTGATGGACCTCACCGAAACCGTGCTTGAACGCCTCGGCAAAATGATTTCCCGCGCGGCGAACATCGCGGGGAAGAAGCGCCTGATAATAGTGTTTTCGACCGACAAGGGCCTGTGCGGAAGCCTGAATTCCAACATTTTCAAGGCCATAGCCGAAATCCCGAGGGAAGAGGCCGACTACATCGCGGTCGGCTCGCGCGCGGGGCGCTTTATCGCAAAGACGGGCAGGGTTCTCAAAGGGCAGTTCAAGATAAGCGACGCCGTCGCCTTCGCCGAGACGCGCAAAGTGGCGGAGTTCGCCATGAAGCTCGCCGGAGACAGCGGGGAATACGGAAGCATAGAAGTTCTGTACCCGATTTTCGTGAACACGCTCAGGCAGGAAACCGCCCTCGTAAAGCTCGCGCCCGCGGACGACCTCACCCCCTTCATAGAGCGGCTGCGCAAATCATACAAAATGGCGGACGTGGCGGTCGCCGCGCGCGAAGAGCGCAACGTGGAATTCGAACCCTCCGCGGGCGAAGTCCTCGCCAGGCTTCCGCAGTATTACATAAGGCAGAGCCTCCACCACATAGCGCTCGACGCCAAGGCTTCGGAACACTCCGCGCGCATGGTCGCGATGAAGAGCGCAAGCGACAACGCCGACGCGCTGCTTTCGGAGCTCAATCTGGAATACAACAAGGCGCGCCAGTCGGCCATCACGACCGAAATACTCGAGCTTTCGTCCGCCGCGGCCGAAACCGGAGAGCAACTTTAAAAAGAAACGCAAAATGAGTTCAGGCAGAATAAAACAAGTCATAGGGGCGGTTGTGGACGTCGAGTTCCCCGCCGACTCGATTCCCGCAATTTACAATGCGCTCATTACGGGCGGCGACGGCGCAAAGATAGTGCTTGAAGTGCAGCAGCAGCTCGGCGGGGGCGTCGTCAGGACGGTGGCAATGACCTCCACCGAAGGCTTAAAGCGCGGCGACGAAGTCGTCGACACCCAATCCCCGATAAAGGTGCCGGTCGGCGGCGCGACCCTCGGTAGGATTTTCAACGTCACGGGGGATCCGATAGACCAGAAAGGCCCCGTCGCGGCTTCCGAAAGGCTGCCGATACACCGCAAGGCCCCGTCGCTCTTGGAGCAGAGCACGCGCGCGGAAATTTTGGAAACCGGCATCAAGCCCATCGACCTCATCTGCCCGTTCCTCAAAGGCGGCAAGGTGGGGGCGTTCGGGGGCGCGGGCGTCGGGAAGACCGTCGTAATCATGGAGCTCATCCATAACATAGCCAAGGCCCACGGCGGATTCTCGGTATTTGCGGGCGTCGGAGAGCGTTCGAGGGAGGGCAACGACCTCTACCACGAAATGACGGATTCGGGAGTAATCGACCAAAAGAATCCCGAGAAATCGAAAGTCGCGCTCGTCTACGGGCAGATGAACGAGCCCCCGGGGGCTCGCATGAGGGTGGCGCTCACGGCGCTCACAATGGCGGAATACTTCCGCGACGCGCAGGGGCAGGACGTTCTGCTTTTCATCGACAACATATTCAGGTTTTCGCAGGCGGGCAGCGAGGTGAGCGCCCTGCTTGGGCGCTCCCCGTCGGCAGTCGGCTACCAACCGACCCTCGCGCAGGAAATGGGCGAATTGCAGGAGCGCATCACATCGACGAAAAAGGGTTCCATCACCTCTTTCCAGGCGGTCTACGTGCCCGCGGACGACCTCACCGACCCCGCCCCCGCCAACACTTTCGCGCACCTCGATTCCACCATCGTGCTCGACCGCTCGATAGCGGCATTGGGCATATATCCGGCTATCGACCCGCTCGCCTCCACCTCCAACGCGCTGTCCGCCGACATAGTGGGGGCGGAGCATTTCAGGGTTGCGTGCGGCGTGCAGGAGCTCCTGCAAAAATACAAGGACTTGCAGGACATCATCGCGATTCTCGGCATAGACGAGCTATCCGACGAGGACAAGCTCACGGTCTCCCGCGCGCGCAAAGTCCAAAAGTACCTCTCGCACCCCATGCACGTCTCGGAGGTGTTCTCGGGCATACCGGGCACATACGTTCCGGTGGCGGAGACCATCAAAGGGTTCGCGATGATCCTCGACGGAAAGCTCGACCACGTGAACGAAAACGACTTCGCCTACAAGGGAACCATCGACGAAGTTCTGGAATCATACGAAAAGAACAAGGGTAAATAAATGCCGCTCTCCCTCGAAATCGTCACGCCGTCGGGAATCGCCTACAAAAGGGATTCCCTCGACGCGGTTTCGCTGCCGGCCAGCGACGGCGAAATACAGATACTGCCCGGGCACATCCCCCTCATTACAATTCTCGACGCGGGGGCGGTGCTCGCGTTTTCCGGCGGGAGCGAAGAGAGCGTCGCGATAGACGAAGGCTACGCGCGCTGCCTCGGCGACTCCATATCGGTTCTCACCGAATCGGCCATAGACGTGCAGCAGTTCGACGAGGACGAAATGCAGAAAGCCCGCGACGCCGCCGAAAAGGCGCTTGAAGAAGCCAAGAAATCCGGGGATCTGGACGAGGAGGAAATCGGGCGGCTCGAATCGCGCGCGAGAGTGGCGATAGCGGGATTGCTGGCAAAGAGCCGCAGGCGCAGACAGTAGGGGCGCAATTTTACCCGCTTCCGCGCAACTCGCTCGGCGGAGGGGGCTTTGACAAAGCTCCCAATCGCGGGCGCGCAATAACCTTCTTGACAGCCGGCAGAAAAAAACGAAAATTTTATCAGAAAAGGCGCAGTTGCGCGAAACCGCCCTGCGTGCGGGAAATTTTATTTACGCTCCATCATGAAAACGACAGTTTCGATAAAAATTTTGGCGATTCTCGCCGCGTCCTGCGCGCAGGCGTTCGCGCTCACGTATTTCGCCGGCAAGAGAAACCCCGAAACGGAGGAGGAAAAAAATATGAAGTACTCCACCTGCCAATGGGGCAGCAGCGGCGACTTCGAAACTCCGCCGCTGCCTTCCAAACCCGGCGTCAACGACACGCTCTCCACGCGCTGGGGCTCGGGGTACAAGCTCGACATCGACGCCAACATCCAGGTCGGGCAGATTTCCAACGGCGACGGCTCCACCATCACGGCCAAGGGCAAGACCATAAAAGTCAAGAGAGGGCTCAGCATGGGCGTGCCCGGCGGCAGTTCTTCAACTATCGCGTTTGAGGATTGCACCCTTGAATTCGGCGGCAACCTTTCCATTAGCTATTGGGACGGGCACCGCGGCATAGGCAACAGCAGTCTGACGCTCAAAAATACGAAATTCGACATGGCGGGAGCTCTTGGCTGCATTATCCCCGTACACCCCCTGGTAAATTCCAACACCCGCGGAGGCTTTACTCTTGCGCTCGAAGGGAAAACGGTCGCGACATTCGGCGAAGGAACGGTAATCGACACGATTTTTTCCGAAAAACCCGAACAATGGGCCTTTAAAATCCAGATGTCCGAGACGGACGGCAATATCCCCGCGTTGAAGTTTACCGGCGGAACAGCCGATTTTACGGGTTGCGACTTCGATGTTCGCATATCGCCCAAAGCCAAGAAGGGGGTTTATACGCTCATAGAATTTGCAAACAAGAAGAGCCAGCTCGGCAAGCTCACGCGCTTTACCGTAAACGGCAATCCTTATTCGATGGGGCAGACCGTAAATGTCGGCGCGTTGAAAGCCACAATAACGGAGGGCGAAATAGGCCGCAATTCCAAGTCAGACAAAAACGTAATCCTCACCATAAAATAATCCGCCTAAAAGGAAAAGTTCTGCGCGGGGAATGGAAAAACCGCCGCAGGAGCAAAACGGTATTTTAAGGCGCGCAAAAATTGCGCGCCTTTTTTGCACCCGTACAAAAAAACGCGACAACGAAAAGCGGTCTCCCGTAGGGGTTGGGCGGATTTCTCCGATATCGTCCGAAAACCTGCGTATTTTTTACTGGAAAATCCAATTTCAAAGAAGCCATTATCGCCCTTGCCTGTGAGCCCCGAGTTTCGGCAGGCGCTGCGGATATTCCTGCCTTTCGCGCGGACGAGAGCACATTGCGCCGCGTTATCTCAAAATGAAAAGCG
>ERZ827168.253-NODE-253-length-92985-cov-5.239115_pt1 | contig 92985 bp, 80 predicted proteins | sample MGYA00519868_ERZ827168 | MGnify/ENA primary metagenome ERZ827168 (study PRJEB31778, sample SAMEA3449271) | human gut metagenome | biome: human gut; feature: human-associated habitat; material: faeces | place: United Kingdom | collected 2010/2012 ... | reverse complement strand
GGCTCAAAGGAACAGCAAAAAAGAAAAATCGTCAGAAACCCGTAAAAGCACCTCTTTGGCATAAGCACAAAAGAAATGGGCCTTGCATCATCAGTCTAAACTGTTGTTTAGGCGTGAGGCAAAGCCCTTTTCTCCGCTTATGCGGCAGTCGGCATACGTTCGTCCAAAATCCTTTTGGGCGATGGTGTGCCGACGGATAAAACCGCTTTTACGGAAAAACTTGTATGGGAAGAAAAAATTTAGGGAGATTCATTTCAAAATCTCCCGTTTTATTGTTACTTTTGCATACGAAGAGTTCTTTGAAGGTTACGCAACGCGCAGAAGAATAATGCAGCAGATAACTAACCAAATCGTAACCTATTACTATCATGAGCGATTAACATACGCTCATTTCCAATAAAATACACTCTTTTCGTAACTTCCGGAGTCAAAATTACGAAATTTTGTACTGTTTAAATTTTGCAAATAAGACAAAAAATATCTCAAATACGACAAAATACGCGCTTTTAATATTTTAACATATAAACAGCTACATAGTCGCTTCCGTAAATACGACAGATACGTCCGAATAGGTTGTATTCGTTCGCAGTTCGACCGGTAGTTCCATGAGTTGCGACACTTTCAGTGCAATCGCTCGGCTCATATAAATATCATCGTGCTTACCCTCGACAGCCCCATAGCTACCGTCGGGCTTTAACTCATACCACTCGATTTCATCCAACGCCCGCTTGTCGCGTTCGATATAAAGGATTTCGCGCAGGCGTTTGGTCATCTGCGTAACAAGGTCTGTTTTACTGGCAGCGTTCGTGTGGAACCCGTAACGCTTCGGTCGTCCCTCGCGGATCTGTACGGGGTCTGTCCGCGAGAACAGATTATCATAGTGTTCTTTTATCGTGTCGAGAATCGTCAGCGTATGGTCTCCCTCCTGTCCTTTGGGGTCGAGGCTGTTCGCTTCGACGGCCAGCAGTGCATGACAGAACCACTCGGCGACCTGCACGGCCCGCCACACCGTCAAATCTTGGTCGAGGTGAAAACGATAGGTGGCGATACACTCCTCCACACCGCCGTCGATCATCGCCGCGCGGTCGATTACCGAAATCACGCTGTAATCGGCATTGGGGTTACGGCCGCCGATGTCGAGTGCCACCACATAACGATCGGCGATGCGGCGTGAGGTGTCGGGTAATTTCCATACGTAGAAATCACCTGTCGGCGTGGGCACGAAACGAATGTTTTGCAGCACTTCGGGGCCACACGTCGCATCGGCCACCAGCTCGCCGACATAGAGCGGCTCGCGGGTATATGGCCGGAGTTGCCGAACGTAGAGCGGATCGTGCGCGGGGCGCCCGGTGGTCTGGAACGCTTCTTCGGCTGTTGAGGGAAACTCGCTGCACATCTGCCAATCGGTCGAATACTCGCGTCGCTTCTCCCTGTACCAATTCAATCCTTCCAGCGTTGCGCCGGCATGGAATCGCGCCAGCTCGTCGCGTGTCATGGAGTGCACGAACTCCGTCTTTTGCCGCTCGCTGACGAACGGCTTATAATATATGTCTATCTCGTACCATGCCACGAATAACGGCGTATAGGCCGATCGTCCGTCCACCGCCTCGCACCATGTATCGTGGAAAAAGTTGCCGATTCCTTTGGCCGTCGATTCCAGCACGACGACCGTGAACGGCTCGCGCGGCACGGAGCCGAGAATCGTCTGTATCACATCTTCCGGTTTGCGTTCCTTCGTTTTTTTCCACAAACCGACTTCTGACAAATGAGCCATCTTCATATCACCCGAACGGAGGCTGTCAGGCTTCTGCATGGAGCCGATCGAGACGACACAATCCCGATCGACGAGCATTTTATTTTTACTCGAACCTTCGAAATTACAGAATTGAACGGAACATATTTCGACCGGATGCCGCCGGGCCATGCGCGAATACATCGCACGGATCGTCCGCGCCTGATCCTCCACGTCGGCCACGATCACGCTGTTCCATCCCGAACGGTGGAACAGTTGTATCCATGCCATGAACATCTGCACGACCGTACTGCCGCCCCATTGCCGGGCTTTGAGCAGCACGATGCGCACGGGCTTTCCCGTGAACAGGTCGCAAAGAAGGATACGCACTAATTTAAGCTGCGCCCGCCGCAGCTTGAACGGCACGAGGCGCCCCGACGTCTTATCGAAAATCTTGACGCACGAAATACACCAAAACTCGAAATCGTACACGGCACGCAGCCGGTGGACGGTTCCGTACATCGTGCCGAGGTCGATGCCTTCTGCGGTGGCATAACATCCGACCCCGCCGGCAGCAATAATAGCGGCGACGGTCGGTGTCGCAGCCATATAAGCAGGGATAAGTACATAACTGTCCGGTGTGAAATAGAGCCGGACACGTTCGATGGGCGACCCTTCGCCGGTGAGAGGATTGTACGGGGCGAAAAGTCGCTTTACCCGAATTTCATTCTGCGCCAGTATTGCCCGGACATCAGATGCGTCCGTTGATGATGCGCCGGACATAATTCGGACTTAACCCGATCACGGGGTCTTTGCATATCATATCCACGAAATAAGTCTTGGACAGATATTTCAGCCGTTCGGGATTCTCGGCCCGTTCACGTGCGAGCATCTCTTCGTAACGGCGGCGTATTTCGTTGTGTCTCTTCAAAATCTTTTCGGGAACCTCGTCCCGCACCCGTTTTCCTTTGCTCATAGTGATATGTTTTCTGCGTTCATCGCAATAATAGTGATAATTATAACTTCTTGAAAATTAACAAACAACATACTTTTACAGCAGAATATATCACGCACAAAATCAATCGGTAAAAATGCAGGAAGAAAACACCGTTCAAGAACAGGAACAAACGCCGCACGTCTCGCGTGTGCGCGAATACATGACGGCCAAATTCCCTGACCGGGAATTCGGCGACGACGACGAACTGGAACAGGCACTCTACGACTACCTCACACAAAGCGACAAAAAGATCGCAGGCCACGAGGCGGCCAACAAGACAATTATGGAGGTCGTACAAGCCTATCCCGAATTTGCGCAGATCATCGAAGATGTGGCCAACGGAATCCCCGTACAGGTCGCTATCGCCCGGCAGTTCGATTCATCGGAGTTGGCCGTGCCGGAGGGAGAGCCGGACTACGAAGCCTACAAACAAGCCGCCGAGGAACGCACCAAACGTCTCGCGGACATGAAAGCCCGTGTCGAAACCCGCGAAAAGAATATGGCCCGAAGCAAAACGGATGTCGATGCGTTCTTCGCCGAACAAGGATTGAGCGAAGAAGAACAGCAGCGATTCGTCGCATGGGTGGACAACGAAATCCTCGCCAACCTGCTCGACGGCAAGGTGAACAAAGAAATCCTTACGAAACTCTATCAAGGATGGGTGTACGATACGGCTGTCGCCGAGGCCCGCGAGACAGGTAAGGTCGAAGGACGCAACGAACAAATCGAGACCCGCCGTGTACGAGCGCAAAAGACCGACGGACTGCCGGCAGACGGCGGCGGCGTTGAGGCAACATCTGCCTCCGAAACGGACAAAGATATAATCGACGAGGTGATAACCCGCCGCAACAAACGAAGATTCTAATCAATTACCGACAATATGAAAAACAACAAATTTCTCTACGGCCTGTTCGCCGTCTGCGCATGTGCTGTAAGTGCGTATCTGTTTCATGAACTCCTCGCATGGTTCGCGCCGGACGATCTGGGCGGGGTTCTCGTGGCTGCCGGCAGCGCAGCGGCGACCGCCGAGCAGACGATGAGAGGCACGGTTCTGACCACCAAGCCGCCGAAAGAGGACGGGACGGCTGAGGAACAGGACATCAACCGCCCGACGATTTCCAAGAAGATCACAAAGATCAACCCGTCGCTGTTTCCGATGGATACAATCCTGCGGGAAATCGAGACCGTCCCGTGTAAATCGGTCGAATATCAGTATTACAGCGTGCGCGGACGCGGTGTGCAAAGTAAGATCAAAACGGCCTACGCCGTCTCCGGCGAAGCGAGCGGAGCGAAGCAAATCACCGTAACGAACGCGCACATCTTCTCGGTGGACGGCAACGTGCTGTTTCCGACCTTCGAGGTCGATAACGACACGAAGGTCGCCTCTCCCGTCGCATCGGGCGGCATCTCGCTCAATCCGCTCATCTGCCACATCGTCGCCACAGACGCTATCAGCCAAGACAAAATCACGATTTTCCCGCTCAACGCGGCAACGCTGCCCGCGCTGCCGGCCGATACGCCGCTCTATCGTCTCGGCGTCGCCAAGCACGAAAACGCGGGTATGTCCGAAGACCCCAGCCAGATGCCGTACAGCGACAGCAACTACTGCCAAATCCACATGACGACCGTATCGGAAGGTCTCTACCAGAAACTCACCGAGAAAGACGTACAGTTCGGGCTGCTCGACATGAAGGAACAGGCGCTTCTGGATTTCCGCATGACCAACGAGGCCGATGCGCTGTTCGGAGTGAAGCAGCAGATCGTCGATCCCATTTCCCGAAAGGTGAAATACATGAGCGACGGGATGCTCCGCAAGATCGACAAACGCCTCGACATGGGGGCCGAGAGCAAGATCACCAACGACCTTATCTACGGCTGGGCCTCGGACATCTTCTGCGGCAACAACGGCAGCGAACGCCGCGTCATGTTCTATGGCAAAGACTTCGGCCGCCAGATCGCGGGGGCCTCTACCGTCGTCAAACAGCTCGAAGCCGGTAATACCGAGGTCGTGTTCGGTATCACATTCCACCGTATCGCCACGCCCGATGGAGAGCTGCTGATGAAGCCCCACGACCTGCTGAACGAATACGGATACAGCAAGGCCGCGATCGTGATCGACCCTGCGAATATCTATCGTGCCGAGCGCAAACCGCTGGAAGCGACGGAACTCGAACGCGATAAGGTCGGACTTTCCCGCTCGACGGACGTGCGAATCGACGAAAGCCATACGCTCGCAGTTCTCAACCCCGATACCCATGCGGTTATCACGGTAAAATAAACACACCGTAGCAGATGTACGACCTCTGCTGCCTAAACAGACCTACGACATGGCTACATTCTATGTACTCAACAACAAGAAATACCGCACGTCCGTCCGCCTTCGGGACGGACGTATGGAAGCGATCCGTTTCGAGCCGGAGGTTTATTTCGGCGGCATTGGCGAGAGTACCTATACCACCTCCGACCCGGAGGTTATCGAAGCTCTCAAAAAACATTATGCCTACGGAACTACTTTCTGGGAAAAGGAGCCGACCGCAGAGGCCGACACTTCGGCACCGAACGACATACCCGTCGATTTGGAAGCGCTACTGCCCGACCCTGACAACGCGATTCGGGAGGAAACCATAACGTCGGTGGCATCCGCCCGGGCATGGCTGCAAGCCAATCTCGATTACGTCGTTCCGGCAGGCATGAAGAAGGACGACATCAAAATCGAAGCGGCGAAACGAAACGTACTGTTCATCCAATGGTAGGAATGCGCAAATACATCATCACAAAGGCACTGCGGTGCATCGACGAGGTTTACCCCGACGATAACGATGCCAACGGGCCGCACTTTCCGTTGGAGGAGTTCATCGACGAAGCGGGCAGGCGGGTGTTGCTGGCTGCTCCGCTGCACGTAATCCCGAATCGGGCTGCTCTTACGGAGTGCGTGTTGAGGCCGCACACCGACGGAAGCGGCGAAATCGACCTGCCGGACGATTTTCTCAAACTCGCACGCTTGCGTATGGAGGGCTGGCAGCGTCCGGTGCTGGCGGCGATTCCGGAAGAACATCCCGCCGCCCGACGTCAGTATCACCCCGTAACGCGGGGCGGTACGGCAAAACCCGTCGTACTGCTTACACACGGTGGGACACGGCTCCGGTATTTCAGCGTAACAGAGGCACAGCACCGCATCGCCGAAGGTGAATACATCGCTTACACGAGCCTCGACGACACCTACCCCGAACGGCTCGCAGAGACTACGGCATGGATGCTCGGAGCATTGGTATTAGGCGTGGCCAACGATGCAAACGGAGCGAAAACGGCCGAGGCACGCGCAATGGAAATACTCTCTGCATTATGAAATTCGACGTGAAGATAGACTGCATGGCGCTGTTCAACGAGTGCATGGATCAAACGCTCATCGACTACCGCAACCGCACGACAGAAACCGGACAATCCATCGCGGCGACGCATACGCTCGACCGGTCGCTGCTCGATACGTTCTACGTCAATCTTCACAGCGTGTCCAAGGCCCTCCGTACAGCCCTCCGAAAACAGGTCTGCGAGGTGCTGTTCATCCCCGACCTGTTGCAATATCGGGTGTACCTCGACCCCGGCATACCACCGGAGAGTATCGCAGTTGAGGTAAAAGACGCGCTGAAATACGGGATGCTCTGCTGGTGGTACGGCGGGCGGGACATTCCGCTGTTCCAACTTTACCGCTCCTTATACGAAACCACAGTAGAAAGGCTGCGCGACCAGATACGCAGTACCCATACCGAAAGACCTTACCGCATATTATGATTACGCGCGAAAACAAACTCTTCCGGCTGTCATGGCTCAAATCCAACCTTTTCCGTGCTACGAGTACGGAGACGGCCTACAACGCCCGCATGTTAGAAAACGAGACAGGGCAAGATATGTTCGACCGATACGCCATGACGATCGACGAGCGCCCCTTCTTCGACGAGCACATCGCGCAAGCGTTGCTCGCCCTGTTGCATCATTTCCGACGCATTGTACCGGACTGCCAGCCGATAACGACCGAGGGCGACGCATGCGGCCTTACGTTCGCAGCCCGCGTAAGCCGCGACGAAGATGAATTTTACAGCCACGCAGAGCTGCAAGGCGTCGAACGGAGCGCCACCGAAATATTGCGCTACTATATACTCGCCGAATGGTATTTGTCGATTCGCGCCAATGATCTGTGGACTGCCTATACACAAAAACTCACCGCAGCCGTCGCCACGCTGTCGTCCTACCTGTTCCGGTTTTACCGTCCCGTATTACGACGCGCCCATCGGGTATCTCCGTGCCCCGAAGAATATTCGCAGCACGGAGAAATACAAATCATCGACGCAGGCCTGGTTTAACAAGTCAATATCAATGCAATGGAATTAAATACTATTCACCTAACGGATGCTTTGAACGGCCTGAAATCGCTTCCCGATGAATCGGTGGACTGCATCGTTACGTCGCCTCCCTATTGGCAGATGCGAGACTACGGCATCGGCGGAATCGAGTGGCCGGACGGTTGGTTCGGACAGTTGGGTTTGGAACCTACACGCGATAGTTACATAGCGCATTTGTGCCACATCTTCGACGAGTGCCGTCGAGTATTGAAATCCTCCGGTTCATTGTGGGTAAATTTGGGAGACACATACAGCAATCCGCCTAAATACAACCGACCGCAAAAGATCGAATGGCACGAACATTCAAAAAACAATTCATGCCTAAATAATCAACAGGTCGATACAGCACGCCTTCGTATCCTCCGTAAATCATTGTGCAATATTCCGAATAAGTTTGCCGATGAAATGATCTTCCGCGAGTGGATTCTGCGCAATGAAATCATTTGGCATAAACCGGCCTGCATACCGTCAAGCGTCCACGACCGCTTTACGGTAGATTTTGAAAAGATATTTTTCTTTACCAAAAACTGCCGTTATTACTTTCAACAGCAATTCGAACCTTATGCCCCTGCAACGTTCATCCGTTATCAGAGGCCCCATAATCTGAGTGGAAAAGGAATAGAATACCGGAGAATCAGCGGACGACCCAAAGGGAAAATCGACATAAATCCTCACGGACGGAATATGCGGTGTGTATGGCGCATCCCGTATGAACCGAGTAAAGAGGCGCATTATGCCATGTATCCAATGCGATTGGTCGAAATTCCAATTAAAGCCGGATGTCCCGAAAGCGGAATCGTCCTCGACCCTTTCATGGGTAGCGGCACGACGGCCGTCGTAGCACGACGATTAGGAAGAAAATACATCGGATTCGAGCTGAATCCCGACTACATCGACATTTGCCGGAAACGGCTGAAACAAGGCAATTTATTTTCATAAAACCACATCAAATGGAAAATCACGAAATTTTGCGATACATCGTCGATCTGACCGGTATAGAAAGCCGTGCATTTCATCGGGCACTCCTGCTCGAAGCAGTCGTTTGGTGTGCGATGATCGGCGCCGTGATAATCGACTTTACGACCGGCATCCGTAAAGCAAAAGTATTGAAAATACCCAGAGACAGTCATGGTTTCAGACGTTCGTTCTCGAAATTCGGCGACTACGGGAAAGTAACGGGAATGCTCATGTTATTCGACCTGCTGGCTATTCTGTTCGGCATCTATTCGCTTCCGTATGCCTCCGGCGTGGCGGCCGTGGGTGTCGTCTATACCGAGTATCGTTCCGTCCGCGAAAATCTCAAAGCGATAAAATCCTCGGCGGTGGAGATGACAACTATCGTAGAGTTGTTGGCCAAAGCCAAAGACCCTAAAAAGATAACCGAACTATTGCTCCAATACAATGAGGTGAAAAATAACGCCAGCCGGCAACAACCTAAAAATAACGATACGAAATGAAAATCTTGATCGACAACGGGCATGGCCGCGCCACGGCCGGAAAACGCTCTCCCGTATGGCCCGACGGGAAACAACTCTTCGAATACGAATTTAACAGGGACATCGCCCGACGAGTGCATGAGGCGCTGACCGCACGCGGGGCCGACAGCGTGCCGGTCGTTCCCGAAATCGACGATATTCCGCTGGCGGAACGCACCCGCCGTGTGAACGAGATCGCCGCACAGGTCGGCCCGGAAAATTGTCTGCTCGTCTCGATTCATGCCAACGCCGGAGGCGGCACGGGATGGGAAGCGTGGACATCCGTCGGAGAAACGGAAGCGGATAACTATGCGACGATCTTTTACGAAGAAGCCGCCCGTGCATTTCCCGAACAGAGGATGCGTATGGACACGACGGACGGCGACCCGGACAAAGAGGCGCATTTTTATCTGCTCCGACATACGACCTGCCCGGCCATTATCACCGAGAATTTCTTTATGGACACGGAGGCCGATTGCCGGCTAATTCTCTCGGAGGAGGGCCGCAAACATGTAGCCGATATGCACGTTTCGGCGCTGCTTCGCTGTATCGAATATCACCGAAACAAATAACCTGTCACTATGAAAATCTATTACGATTCCAAACTCGCAAAGAGCCTGTTGTTCGGCTCGTTCAAAACCTGCATGTTCTTCGGCGTCGTGCTGACCGAGTACACCGCATTGTCTGAAAAAGTGAAACGGCATGAGGGGATTCATGTGCGGCAATATTGGGAATGTCTCGCCGCCAGCGTCGTATTGTGGTTTCTTCTCCATGTAGGATCCGCGTTGCTGGGCGGCCATGTATCCGCATGGTGGCTGTTGTTCGTGCCGACGACCTTCTACCTGTTGTATGGGGTCGAATGGCTGATTTCTTACGTCTATCACATTCTCCGAGGCGATGCACGCGACCGATGGAACGACGCAGCCTACCACGCTTCCGCCTTTGAGATGGAGGCATACGCGCACGAAGCCGAGGCCGATTACCTGTCCTCGCGCCGTTGGTTCGCGTTCGTCAAATATTACGGAAAACTCTGATACATCATGAAACGCGCCTTACTCATAGCCTCGCTCTGCATGGTAAGTTGTTCACCCAGCAGGGTATTGGTGCAAAGCCGCCAGACCGATAGCGTGCGGATAGACGAGAAAATCCGGATTCGAACGCAAATAAAATATGTTCCGGTCATCGTACATATTCCCGATCAGCAAACGAGCGTAATAGCCGAGCCATCCGATACATCGCACCTCGAAACGAAATATGCCGCCTCCGATGCCTTCATACGTCCCGACGGAAAATTATATCACGACTTACGGAATAAGCCGCAAGAGAAGTCCGAAATCGTCCCCGTCGAGATTACGGACACAACGGCGACGAGTACGATCGTCCGGCAGGAACAAGAGCGGATCGAAGTACCCGTACCGATGCCCCTCACATGGTGGCAGCGGTTCTGGAACATGTCGGGAAAAATCGCATGGGGACTGCTGGCCGGAGTGATTATCGGAATCATCGTGCGACGAAGATTATAGTTATGGAGAGTTGCCGTGCCCATACGATTATTGCAGGAACGAGCTTCGCCCTGCTGATTACCGCGTTGAGGGACGACGTGGAATTACCAGAGGAATTGCCCGAAACGATTCCCTCTGCGTGGCTCGACAACCTCGACCGTTACCGCATCGTACTGTTGTTATCGACATCCAAACACGGCCCGAAAGCGATTGCCGGAACCGCTGCGGAATACGAACTGAAAATCGAGCGACGCGACAGCGCTCGCTACTTCGTAAATATTCCGGCCTCGGCGACCGAGGAAATGGAGGAAGGCGAAATTGTCCTTACCGTCGAATTACATGATACGCAGACCGATACGGTAATGAAAGCCGAACGGCGCACGGTTCCGCTTGTCAAAGCAAGGCTATGAAACTACTCTGCATATTGCAACAAGGCGATTTGTCCGTAACCGACGGCTCGGCTCTTTCTCACCGACTTTATTTCGACTTCGCAAACCGCATAGGCATCGACGGGAAAGACGGTGAAGATGGAACAGACGGATTGACGCCGGAAATCGGCAAGGATGGAAATTGGTGGATCGGAGGCCGAAATACCGGAGTACCGGCCGTCGCATTCCGCAGTTACGCATCGCTGGCTACCTTCCCGAAACAGGGGAATAACGACATGCTCTATCTGGATGAATCAACGAACCGGTTTTATCGCTGGGACGCGCCGGCACAAAACTATCGCACGGTCGGCCCCGACTACAACGACATCAAAATAATCGACGGCGGAAACGCACAATTCTAAACTACATGGCCACGATAACGGTAAAAAGCAAAATCATCGTCCGCAACGATACCGAAGCGAATTGGGTATCGGCGAATCCCGTGCTGCTGAAAGGCGAAGCCGGATATAGTACAGACAAACTCTACCTCAAATTCGGCGATGGCTCGACGAAATGGAACGACCTCCCCAAATTCGGCGGACAATCCGTTATCATTCAGAGCACGGCGCCTTCGGATGGAAGCCAACATACCTACGAGGAGGGGACATTTTGGATCGACCTTTCTGCGTCCTCTCCCGAAATCTACATATTGATCCAACGGGAGAGCGACAACCGCGAGTGGCTCCAACTCATCACGGCCGAGGCTCTCGCAGCAAAAGGGGCGATGCTGGCAAAGGATTTTGCAAAGGAAAGCGAAGCCGGTGCCAAGACCGGATATGTCGATAAGGCACTCTCAGCCGACAAGCTCAAAACGGCCCGAGCTGTTACATTGGCAGGAGCCATCACGGGAAACACGACCTTCGACGGTAGTAAGGACATATCTATCGAAACATCGTTGAAACCACTCGAAGAACAGGACATCCCTGAGCTGTCTTTATCTAAAATTAAAGACGCAGGAACGGCGGCCGCGTGCAACACGGGCACCGAAGCAGGACAAATACCCGTAATCGGGGAGGGCGGAAAGCTCAACGAGGCACTGATCCCTCAGCAAACACTTACGACCGACAATGTGAACGAGGGCAAAAAAAATCTTTACTATACGAATGAGCGAGTAACCAATTACTTGCAAGACACCGCAAACACCTTTGTAATGGATGGAGGAAACGCATGATGAATGAACTGATAACCATACACACCCGATTTCAACACAGGCGGGCGACAGCGGCTCGCTGGGCAGAAGTCAATCCCATATTACGGGAAGGAGAACTCGGCATAGAACTCGATACACGGCGTATGAAATTCGGCGACGGCGTAACGAGGTGGAACAGTCTGGAATATTGCTCGAAAGAGATTCTTCCGGCATCGGCCACAGAGCTGGGCGGGATAAAAGCCGAGGGGAAAACCGACGGATACAGCGTCGAAGTACGCATAGACCCCAACACACACAAATTATACGTGCCAGACTATCCCCAAATTCCAAAACTCGGAGCCGTAGCAACCAGCAACGACTACAATGACCTCAATAACAAACCCGATATTCCGGCCCCATATTCGCTGCCCGCAGCATCGGAAACCGTACTCGGAGGCATAAAGGCCGCAAGCAAAACCGTGGAATATACCGTTGAGGTAAAGAAAGACCCTGCTACGCACAAGCTCTATGTCCCGGCATCAACGGTATCGGGAGAATCGCCCGATAACGGAATATTGCCCGGACTAATCGTGAAAATAAGTTACAAACGACAGGATAAAAGCACACATTTTACGAACGAGACAGCGGCAATAATGAACGGCGACATTTATTTCCGTCCGCTATGCAGTCTCGAACATTTCAATCGAATCTTACCCAACTTATATATCGGGCTGGCAAGGTGTAATTCCCGTTCACATAAAATAATCATGCAAAAGCCCACAAAAAAACAAATAGGTTGGCATATCGTGGGAAACCCGTCCTATAAACTTTCTTCACAAGAACGGTATCCGCAGAAAACCGTATTTACCGAAAAATTCAATGACCACCCACGTTGGACATGGAACGACACAGTACCAGTGGCTGTCGCCGACTTAATTTCGGAATATCACGGAGAATGGATCAAGTTTCCGTATGATCTGGAAACGATTGCCAGACGTTTTATTTATATGTATCAAATACAATATCAGACACCAAAAATATATACGGTTCTTCCGATCGACACGCTACAAGGGACACAAGTTAAAGACGGTTTCCTTAAAATAAGTACCATTCGTCGCAGAGTATCATTGGATATGTCTCGAACTACGGCAAGCGATTTTTACGCCTCGGTAAACCTCGGATTGTGTTTTTGTCGGTCCGAGACCGAGCCGCCGCATTTACAACGAACATTATTAGGACCAATTCTGCCTCAACGAGTGATAATCGTCCGTAAATACGGTCTCAACAAAGTTTACTATTTGATGAAAAGCCCTGAAAGAAGAAGTCGCATCACAAAATAGGTCTCCAAGAGGGAGCGCAAATGTATCGGTTAAGACTGGATGCTGAGCCATCTGTCATTGGTAAAAACTGGAACCCCGAAAGGCGGTACTGTCATTGGTTAGAACTGTTTGCTACACCCTCTTGGTTTTTATTTATTTTTGAGATCACTCCGATTCTACTCATCTAAAAAAATTCTTGCCCGCAATATTTGGTATTTTGGCATTTTTGCCTTACTTTTGTTCCCGCTTCCCGATTATGGGGTATAAGCAGGCCCGGAGAGGTGGGTGAGTGGCTTATACCACCGGTTTGCTAAACCGGCGTGCGAGGTAACTCGCACCACGAGTTCGAATCTCGTCCTCTCCGCAAAATGAAAACCACCGATTTTTTCGGTGGTTTTTTCATATCCAAAAGGTTTTCTAATAGTTTTCCAAAAATAATTTCATCCCGATATTTTCTACATAGATACATAATTTTCCCTATCATATTATTTGCATAATATAAATTTATAACTTACTTTTGCAGTGTAAGATACAAGCACGAGAACAGACACAAAAAATCGCAAGAATTATTTGTATAAAATTTTTCAGTTCTCCGGTTTGCTAAACTGACGTACGGGATTACTGTACCGGGGGTTCGAATCCCCCACTCTCCGCAAATTAAGATTTTACAAATAAAAAAGGTTACGACAGATGCGTAACCTTTTTATTTTTCCAGAGCGTCTGCAAGCGAGTTCCCGCACTCCGGAAAAGTGAAAAAGTATCCGTGTAAAGAGCGGATTCCGTTTATTCATCGACTTTGCAGGGACTCTTCCATTATGGGAAGGACGAGCGGCACGTGGTAACACGAAGTCAATCCCCTTCTCTCCGCAGAACAAAAGATACCCGGATGGACCGGGAAAACGATAAAACAGGATTGAGTTTACTCCGACCCTATTTTTTTATTCGAACAACGACGTAAAGTTATCTTCTCAATCGGTGCAAAAAGCCCACGCACGCCAACGGAAAAAAATCAAATCCGATCGTTGTCATTCATCTCCCGGCCATAGCGGATTGCCTGCGCCCGGATCCTCTATTCGAAGATACTTTCGCTACCTTCCGATAAAATCGGGAAATAGGGTTTCCAATACAAACGCAGGCTATTCAACCGAAAAACAGAGGGATAACCTCAACAAACCAGATCGGATAATTACACAGACCGTTCCAAAACCAGGCTTGTCAGGCGAAATAGCGGAGGCAGAAGCCAATAGAACAAAAAACCCATTGGATTGCATATTAAGACACAACAAATGCGTTTTTCAGTCGTAAAAGCTTGAAATATAGACTTTTTTCCGGGGGGGGGGAATTGCGCTTTTTTGTTTGGTTATTACGCGAATAAACTCTACTTTTGTAATCGGAAATGACCTGCCAGGCAAGACAGGCTTCTGTTTCCAGAGGTTCGGTGTCGTTTCTGGGTCAGAAACAGAGATCCCGGGTGCCAAAAACAGAATCGCACACGATTCGTTCTGCGGCCAACCTTTAGTTGCTGCGCGGTGGAAATCACACAAAAACCGCGGGGGATTGTGGAGTATGCCCTTTTCACAAATACGGTACATACTTTTAGCACACCGCTCCTCCGAGAAAACAGACACAGGGCAGCGAATCGATACGCCACTGAATCCTCTTCCGACCTCGAAAGATCTGCAAAAGAGTTTTACGGTCGGATTCGGCAAAACCGGCGCACCTGCCTACGGCCGCAGGAGAAAAGGAATCGGACCTGCAAACAAGATCGACAGACGAAGGGCGCCCCCGGAGCGATGCAATTACGATTTCGGGACATTCGGCGGGACCTAACACCGCCTCCAAATTATGTCAGACAAAAACGGCGAAGAGTGCTGGTATGCACTGAAAGTATTTTATAACCGGGTATTCGAACTCGAAAAACAGCTCTCGCAGGAAGGAGTGCGGAGTTATATTCCCCTGCTCCACGAAGACACCGTCGCCGGGGACAAAAAGATACGGAAACGCAAACCGGCCGTTTCGTCCCTGATGTTCATCCGCCAAAGCGAACACTATCTGCTCGAATTGCAGGACCGGATGAAAGCGAGTTGTCCGTTCATGGCCTACTTCGACCGGGAAACGAAAAAACCGGCAGTCATTCCGGACCGGGAAATGGAGCTGTTCATGCAGATCACTTCCGCCGACACTTCCGACCTGGAATATTTCAGCGACGAAGCGATCGACTACCGTTCCGGCGACAAGGTCCGGGTCACGGGCGGCCCGTTCAAGGGAGCCGAGGGGTACATCAAGCGGATCCGGGGCAACCGCCGCCTGATCGTCGCTCTGGAAGGCGTCATTGCCGTAGCGACGACCTACATTCCGGGATGTTTTCTGGAAAAGACATCCAAAAACTGATCGCTCAATACTTTGCAATGAGAAAATTGCACGGTAATTGTCGAAATATAAAATGACGGTTTCATTCGTTTTTACATCCGATCCTTATTTCCCCGCCACCGGAGAGCGCTTTGAAAGTCGAAAAATGATAACATATCCGGCAGGAGCTAAAACAAGATTAAGTCTCTTGCGTTATATTTTATTATAACATTATGTACCGTTTGATAGAAAAATTACACCTGGAACGCTATCTGAACACCAGATTGATCCTTGCGATCGACCTGGCGGTATCGGGGTTAGCCTCCTTATGCGCACTGGTGTCGGTGAAGCTGCTGCTGCACCTCAATATCTCGGATTACACCCTGTTATGGCTTTGTTGTTCGGTCGTTTATTCGTTCGTCACCTTCTATCTGCTGAAAACCTATCACTCCGTCATCCGCCACTCCACCCTGCGGGAACTCTCGAAATTCGTCGTAGCGACCTTCAGCAAGGAAATACTGCTGGGGCTGACCGTAGTGCTTTATCCGCCTGCCCCGCAGTTCAGCCTGCACATATTGGCCCTGTTGTTACTCGACCTGCTTCTGACGCTTTGCGGACTGATCCTGATCCGGGTAGCGATGATTATCGTGTACGACCTGGTCAAAAACAACCTGAAATCCCGCAAACAGCGCCAGTTGGTGTTGGTTTACGGATTAAGCGAAAAATCGGTATCGCTGGTCACCCGGCTGCAGAGTTCTCCGCACTACAAGATCGTAGGATTCCTGACTTTCGGCCGGAACATGAAAAACCACACCATCGCGGAGTGTCCGGTCTATTATTTCGAAAATGAATACAGCATTCGATACCTCCGGCAACGATACGACATCGATGCCGTGCTGTTCCCCACCAACGAAGAGGCACAGGCCGAGCAGGAGCGCCTGATCCGCTACTGCGTCGAAAGCAATCTGAAAATCCTGATCGCACCGCCTATCGACGAAGTCATCGACGGCAAGATCATGCGGCAGTCTATCCGCGAAATCAAGATCGAAGACCTGCTGGGCCGCCCCGAAATCAAGATCTCACTGGACGAAATCATCGCCAATTTCCGGGAAAAAACCGTCATGGTCACCGGAGCCGCCGGTTCGATCGGCTCAGAACTGTGCCGCCAACTGGCATCGTTCGGAATCGAGAAATTGATCCTGTTCGACAATGCAGAAACCCCGATGCACAACCTGCGGCTCGAACTCGAAGAGCGCTTCCCGAAGCTGGAATTCGTCCCCGTGATCGGCGACATCCGGCTGCCCAACCGCCTGGATTTCGCCTTCCGCACGTTCCATCCCCAGGTCGTATTCCACGCCGCCGCTTACAAACACGTCCCCCTGATGGAGGAAAATCCCTGCGAAGCGGTGCTGGTCAATGTCATCGGCACACGCAACGTCGCTCTGAAATGCCTGGAATACAACGTCGAAAAGATGGTGATGATCTCGACCGACAAAGCCGTGAATCCCACCAATATCATGGGCTGTACCAAACGCCTGGCCGAAATTTACGTACAGTCGCTCGGGCTGGCCATCGAACAGGGAACGATCGAGGGGGCCACGAAGTTCGTAACGACCCGTTTCGGAAACGTCCTCGGCTCGAACGGCTCGGTAATTCCGCGTTTCCGCGAGCAGATCGCCAAGGGCGGACCGGTAACGGTCACCCATCCGGACATCACCCGCTTCTTCATGACCATTCCCGAGGCCTGCCAGTTGGTCATGGAGGCCGCAACGATCTCTACAGGCAATCAGATCTGCGTTTTCGATATGGGTAAATCGGTGAAAATCGCCGACCTGGCCAAACGCATGATCGAACTGGCCGGATACGAACCCGGCGAAGAGATCAAGATCGAATACACGGGACTGCGTCCGGGTGAAAAACTGTACGAGGAGGTACTCTCGAACACCGAAAATACGATCCCCACGACACACGACCGGATCCGTATCGCCAAAGTGCGCGAATACGACTACGCCGAAGCCTGCGCTGCGACCGAACAGCTCGAACAATTCGCCAGGATGGTAAACGTCCCGGACACGGTTTGCCTGATGAAAAAGATCGTTCCGGAATTCAAATCGAAAAACTCCGAATTCGAACAGTTCGACAAAGTGCAGCCCGCATAAAACAGAAATCACCACTATCCCCGATAACCAACCATGAAAGGAATCGTTCTGGCCGGAGGCTCCGGCACCCGTTTATACCCGATCACTAAAGGAGTCAGCAAACAACTGCTGCCGATCTACGACAAGCCGATGGTTTACTACCCCATCTCCGTCCTGATGCTGGCCGGAATACGCGATATTCTCATCATCTCCACGCCGGCCGACCTTCCGGCTTTCCGGCGTCTGCTGGGCGACGGATCGGATTACGGCGTTCGGTTCGAATACGCCGAACAGCCTTCGCCCGACGGACTGGCCCAGGCGTTCCTGATCGGCGAGAAGTTCATCGGCAGCGATTCCGCCTGCCTGGTGTTGGGCGACAACATCTTCCACGGCTCGGGCTTCTCGACGATGCTCCGGGAAGCGGTCCGCACGGCCGAAGAGGAGAACAAGGCCACCGTATTCGGCTACTGGGTCGATGATCCGGAGCGTTACGGCGTGGCGGAATTCGACGGAAACGGCAACTGCCTTTCGATCGAGGAAAAGCCGGCCAATCCCAAATCCAACTATGCAGTAGTGGGACTCTACTTCTATCCCAACAAAGTGGTCGATGTGGCTAAAAAGATCAAACCTTCGGCCCGAGGCGAACTGGAAATCACGACTGTAAATCAAGTCTTTCTGCAAGACAGCCAACTGAAAGTCCAAACCCTCGGACGCGGCTTCGCATGGCTCGATACGGGCACGCACGACTCGCTGGCACAGGCCTCGATTTTCGTCGAGGTGATCGAAAAGCGTCAGGGGCTGAAGATCGCTTGTCTGGAAGGCATCGCCTACCGCATGGGCTGGATCTCGGAGGAGAAGATGCGAGCGCTGGCACAGCCGATGATTAAAAACCAATACGGACAATATCTGCTCAAAGTAATCGACGAATTAAAACGCGAACAGAAATAATGAAAGTCATTGCCACCGCAATCAAGGACGTGGTTATCATCGAGCCGCAGGTGTTCGGCGACGACCGCGGCTATTTCTTCGAAAGCTACTCCCAGCAACAGTTCGACCAGGCCGTCCGGCCCGTACGCTTCGTGCAAGACAACGAATCCAAATCCCGCAGGGGCGTACTGCGCGGACTCCATTTCCAAAAGGGGGCCGCAGCCCAATCCAAACTGGTGCGGGTCGTTCAGGGTCGGGTTCTGGACGTCGCCGTCGATATACGGCGCGGATCGCCCACGTTCGGCAAACACGTCGCCGTCGAACTGACCGCCGAGAATCACCGCCAGCTCTTCGTACCGCGCGGATTCGCACACGGTTTTTCCGTATTGAGCGACGAGGCCGTCTTCCAATACAAATGCGATAACTTCTACGCGCCCCAGTCCGAAGGAGCGATTGCCTGGAACGACCCCGACCTGGGGATCGACTGGCAACTCCCCGCAGAGGAGGTGATCCTCTCGCCCAAAGACCGGGCACATCCCCGCCTCAAAGATGCCGAAGAACTTTTCGACTATGGAATCGACTACTATGCATAACATACTCGTAACCGGTGCCGACGGACAGTTGGGCCGCGAAATGCGCACGCTCGGTGCAGCTTCGCGACACCGCTATTTCTTTACCGACGTAGCCGACCTGGATATCACCGATGCGAACACCGTACGACGGTTCGTCGAAAACGAGCGGATCGACGCGATCGTCAATTGTGCCGCCTACACCAATGTAGATAAGGCGGAAGAAGAGGTCGAAACGGCCGACCGGATCAACCGCGAAGCCGTGCGGAACCTGGCCGAAGCCGCCAAAGCGTGCGACGCCACGCTGTTTCACATCTCGACCGACTACGTGTTCGGCGGCGTGGGAAACACTCCGTTCCGGGAGGAGGATCCCACCGCCCCGCTGGGCATGTACGGCAAAACCAAACTCGCAGGGGAAGAGGCGATCGTGGCTTCGGGGTGCAAACATCTGGTTTTCCGCACCGCCTGGCTCTATTCGCCCTACGGCAGGAATTTCCTGAAAACCATGTTGCAGCTTACGGCCGACAAACCGGAATTACAGGTCGTTTTCGATCAGGTGGGAACTCCGACCTGCGCCGCCGACCTGGCCCGCGTGATCTTCGACCGCATCGAATCCGGCGACTATGCCGGACGGGAGGGCTTCTACCACTTCTCGAACGAAGGAGTCTGCTCCTGGTACGATTTCGCCCATGAAATCGCCGCGCTGGCAGGCCATACCTCCTCCTGTAAGATCCGTCCCTGCCACTCTGCGGAATTTCCGTCCAAGGTGCAACGACCGAATTTTTCGGTACTCGACAAGACCAAAATCAAAACGACATTCGGAATCGACATCCCCCACTGGCGGGATTCGCTCGTACGCTGTATGGCAACCCTCCGGTAAGCCGAAGCGAACCGCCGGGATCATCCCGAACAACGAGAAATAAAAACAGAAAAAGCAAATACATGAAACGCAACATCCTCATTACCGGCGGCGCCGGATTCATCGGCTCGCATGTGGTGCGGCTCTTCGTAAACAAATATCCCGACTATCGGATCGTCAATCTCGATAAACTGACCTATGCCGGGAACCTGGCCAACCTGCGAGACATCGAAAATGCTCCGAACTACACCTTCGTCAAGGCCGACATCTGCGACTACGACACCATCCGCGAGGTGTTCCGCAAGTACGATATCGACGGAGTGATCCACCTGGCCGCCGAAAGCCACGTCGATCGTTCGATCAAGGATCCGTTCATCTTCGCCCGCACCAATGTCATGGGCACGCTTTCCCTGTTGCAGGCAGCCAAGGAACAATGGAACGGCAACTGGAAGGGGAAACGCTTCTATCATATTTCGACCGACGAAGTATATGGTGCGCTGCAATTCGACGGCACGCTCTTCACAGAGGAAACCCGCTACGATCCCCACTCCCCCTATTCGGCGGCCAAAGCCTCGTCCGACCATTTCGTGCGGGCCTACCACGACACCTACGGTCTGCCGACGATCGTAACCAACTGCTCGAACAACTACGGGCCCTATCAATTTCCCGAAAAGCTGATCCCGCTGTTCATCAACAACATCCGCCACGGCCGGCCGCTGCCTGTCTATGGCAAGGGCGAGAATGTCCGCGACTGGCTCTACGTCGAAGACCACGCCCGCGCCATCGACCTGATCTTCCACAAAGGCCGCATCGCCGAAACCTACAATATCGGCGGATTCAACGAATGGAAGAACATCGACCTGATTAAAGTCATCGTCCGCACCGTCGATCGGCTGCTGGGCAACCCCGAAGGCGAGAGCGAGAAGCTCATCACCTACGTCACCGACCGTGCGGGGCACGACCTGCGGTATGCCATCGATTCGCGCAAACTGAAAAACGAGCTGGGCTGGGAACCCTCGCTGCAATTCGAGGAGGGCATCGAAAAAACCGTGCGCTGGTACCTCGAAAACCAGGAGTGGATGGACCATATCACCTCGGGCGAATACGAGAAATACTACGAATCCATGTATAAAAACCGGTAGTAAGTCCGGCAGTGCATAATTCTGTCACACAAGACACCCCCCTTTTGCAAACATCAATAAATCTAAAAAACAAAATCAATGAATATAGCAATCGTCGGCACAGGCTACGTGGGTCTCGTATCGGGAGCCTGTTTTGCCGAAATGGGAATCGATGTTACCTGCGTGGACATCAACCCGGAAAAAATCAAGTGCTTGTTAAACGGTGAAATCCCTATCTATGAACCGGGACTGGACGACCTGGTAAAACGGAACGTCGAAGCGGGCCGGCTCCATTTCACCACGGACCTGACCACCTGCCTCGACAACGTCGAAGTCGTTTTCTCGGCCGTAGGCACGCCGCCGGACGAAGACGGTTCGGCCGACCTGCAATACGTACTCGAAGTAGCTCGGACATTCGGCCGGAACATCAAAAAATACACGATTCTGGTCACCAAGTCCACCGTACCGGTAGGTACGGCCAAAAAAGTCAAGGCCGTCATCGAGGAAGAGCTGACCAAACGCGACGAGCAAATCGACTTCGAAGTGGCTTCGAACCCCGAATTTCTCAAGGAAGGCGCAGCGATCAAGGACTTCATGTCGCCCGATCGTGTGGTCGTCGGCGTAGAGAGCGACCGGGCAAAAAAGGTCATGGAACGGCTTTACCGTCCGTTCCAAATGAACAACTACCGGCTCTACTTCATGGACATTCCCTCGGCCGAGATGACCAAATACGCGGCCAATGCCATGCTGGCTACACGCATCTCCTTCATGAACGACATCGCCAACCTGTGCGATCTGGTAGGAGCGAATGTCGATATGGTACGGAAAGGTATCGGCGCAGACACCCGCATCGGTTCGAAATTCCTCTATCCGGGCTGCGGATACGGCGGCTCCTGCTTCCCGAAAGATGTCAAGGCCCTGGCCCGTACCGCCCGCGAATACGGCTATACGATGGGAGTGATCGAAGCGGTCGAAGCGGTCAACGAACGACAGAAAGAGATCGTAGTCAAGAAACTGCAAGATAAGCTCGGAACACTCCGGGGCAAGACGATCGCCTTGTGGGGCCTGGCCTTCAAGCCCGAAACGGATGATATGCGCGAAGCACCGGCTCTGGTCGTTATCGAAAAGCTGCTCGAAGCGGGAGCCTCCGTGAAGGTATATGACCCGGTAGCGATGGACGAATGCCGCCGCCGAATCGGGGACCGGGTCGTCTATTGCAAAGATATGTACGATGTGGTGATCGACGCCGACGCTCTGGCGGTATTGACCGAATGGAAGGAGTTCCGAATTCCCTCCTGGTCGGTCATCAAACGGGTTATGAAACAACCGGTATTGGTGGACGGGCGCAACATTTACAGCAAGGACGAAGTGATTGCCGAAGGATTCGAATACGCGGCGATCGGCAAATAGCTTTCGAACGACGAGAAGTCACAATCCGTTTTTTCGAAATTTCGGCCTCCTGTACCGTAAAATATAGAAGGTCGATTTTTGAACATACAGCCTAAAACTGAAAATCGTAAGGCCGGTAAAAAGTTCGAAAACCATGAAAATATTAGTGACCGGTTCTGCCGGATTCATCGGCTACCACCTATCCAAACGATTGCTCGAAGCGGGCAATCAGGTCGTCGGCATAGATTCTATCAATGACTATTACGATGTCCGGCTCAAATACGCCCGGCTCGAAACGGCAGGCATTCACCGGAATCTCGTTGCGAAAGGACAACCGGTGCAGAGCGATCGTTATCCCGCTTACAGGTTCATCCAAATGCACCTCGAAGACCGACAGGCCCTGCAAAACCTGTTCGGAACTGAAAAATTCGATGCCGTCGTCAATCTGGCGGCACAGGCCGGCGTACGCTATTCGATCGAAAACCCCTATGCCTACATTGACAGCAACATCGTGGGATTCCTCAACCTGCTCGAGTGCGTGCGACACAATCCGGTCCGGCATTTCGTTTACGCCTCCTCAAGTTCGGTTTACGGCGGCAATACGAAAACACCCTTTTCGGAGGAAGACCGGGTAGATAACCCCGTATCCCTCTATGCTGCCACGAAAAAATCGAACGAACTGATGGCGCACGTCTATTCCGGATTGTACGGAATTCCGACCACCGGTTTACGGTTTTTCACGGTATATGGCCCCTGGGGACGTCCCGATATGGCCCCCATGCTATTCGCCGGAGCCATCCGGGAGGGGCGACCGATCAAAGTATTCAATCACGGCAATCTTTCACGCGACTTCACCTATATCGACGACATCATCGAAGGGATGGTCCGCGTCATCGGCAAAGCCCCGGCCCCGACACAAGACCGTCCTATTCCGGCCGAAGTCTATAACATCGGATGCGGACATCCCGTTCAACTGATGAATTTCATCCATACGCTCGAACAGGCCCTCGGCAAGAACGCCCAACTGCAAATGATGCCCATGCAACAGGGAGATGTATACACGACCTACGCCGACACGACAAAACTCGAACGCGATTTCGGCTATCGGCCGCAGGTTTCTCTGGCGGAAGGGATCGCTATTTTCGCCCAATGGTACGAAAAACAACAAACAACAGGCAACAATGATTAACTCCCGAAAAGACCTCGAAAATTATATTCGAGCCGACCGGCAGCGCAATATCGGATCGATCGGCTTTCTGAAATACAGGCTCGGACTATTCATGAAATCGGAGTCCTGTATTGCCTTCCATTATCTGACCGCATTGAGACATTGCGAATATTACCACAATACACGAGCGAATCTTTGGCACCGGCTACTGGCCTGCTATTGGAAAATCCGACTTTCCCGTCGCGGAGGTAAATACCAAATCGCAATCGGCCTGAATATGGTCGGCCCCGGCCTGCGCATCCCGCATTCAAGGGGGGGGGGGAGTAATAGTAAATTGTCTGTCAATGGGATGTAATTGCCAGATAAACAGCGGTGTCGTCATCGGATTAAATAAGACGCCGGACAACCGCCCTATCATCGGCAACAACGTATTATTAAGTCCCGGTGTCAAGATAACCGGAAAATGTAAAATAGGCGACAATGTAGCTATACAGCCCAACTCCGTCGTATTCCGGGATATTCCCGATAATTGCATCTGCAGCGGTATTCCCGCTCAGATCATCAAAAGACGCCGCGATAGTTCCCAATCGGTTCCATGAAATTCACGAAACAGACAAAACAAGTCGTCATACTCTATGCCTCGACCCTGTCGGGCGTTCTACTGGGCGTCGTCGCCTCGATAATCAACACCCGTTTTTTATCTCCGGCAGATTATGGCGACGTGAGATACGTACAAAACATCATCAACTTCATCGCTTCGCTGCTGCTATTCGGGTATTTCCTGTCCGGCAGCCGATTGCTGGCATTGAGTAATAATGAATTGCGGTCCCGTACAATCCGGGGAACAATGCTACTCATACTCATCATGGCTTGTATCGTATTGAGCCTTTCCATGTTAGTATGTTATTTTGCCCATAGTCCCGCTAATCCCGCCATAGCACAACTATTTTTAATTTCGATTCCCGTATGTTACTACCCTCTACTTCTCAACTATATCAATACCGTTTCACAAGGAGACAACCACATAGGACGTTTATCCATAGCACGCTTGTTGCCGACACTCCTGTATATTCTTACAGCCGTCTTTGTTTATCAGCAATGGGGAGCTGATCCGGAATCGGTGATATCTATTCAATGGGGAATCTATTCTGCAGTACTTTTAATTATCATCCTCTCCGCTCATCCTAAGATATCCAACGTAAAACACATATTTACAGAACTCAATGACGAAAATCATAAATACGGACTACAATTATACATAGGATCATTATTTATGGTAGCATCCAATTACCTGGCAGGAATCACATTAGGAGTATTCAACGAAGACAATACTGAAGTTGGGTTCTACACTTTAGCACTGACCGTAACTACACCACTATCAACTCTTCCTGCCATCATTGGCACCACCTATTTCAAACAATTTGCAACACAACCACGTATTCCCTCCAAAGTTCTCAAAAATTCCATTCTGCTTACTGTCGGTACTTGTATCCTGTTTATCTTACTCATCAAACCGCTAATAGCATTCCTTTATTCCGAAGAATACCATAGCGTCGGTAATTATGCAGTATGGTTAGCGGCAGGATTCAGTATCCATGGATTCGGAGATATGATCAATCGCTATCTGGGTTCTCATGGACAAGGTAAAGCCATTCGAAACAGCAGCATTGCCAATGGAGTATTCAAAATATTCGGCTATACGACATTTGTCTATCTCTTTAATACCGAAGGGGCATTATTAACTAATGTATTATGCTCCATAATATACTGTACCACATTGATCTATTACTACCAAAAATTTATCTCTGTTCAAAATGGATAAATACAACTATGTGATATTGGGATCAGATTGGGATCTGTATAAATTTTCGTATTCTGATCTCTATCAATTCAACAACGTACAGTACATTCCAGGGCCATATCCCCCTATCAACTCATTAAAAGGGTTATTATATAGGATTCATTTTAACCCCACAATCAACCGTTTGGTCAAATTACCGTTCAAAACAGCTTGGAACGATTCTTATTTCAAACATAGGTTTCCAGTTTCAAAACCGTTCTGTTTCATCGTATTTATGAATTGGATCAAACAGGACGTAGGTATTACAACATACTTAAGAGAAAAATTTCCCAATGCAAAACTCGTATGCATTTTACAAGATCTGGCAAGCACTCATCCATTCTATTGCAACAATTTAAAGAAGCAATTCGACTTGGTTCTGTCCTTCGATCCAGGAGATTGTGCAACATACGGATTCATCTATCACCCATTGGTGTACTCATCCTATCACGGAAAAATAAAAAAAATGCCCTATAGCGACGTCTATATGTTGGCCAAAGCCAAAAATAGATTAAATGATATTTTCAAAATATACACAATTCTCAAAGACAACAACTTAAAACCCAATCTGCTATTAGCCGGCGTCGATATTCAGGACCAGAAATATAAGGATGAAATAACTTATTTAAATAAGTCGATCCCTTATGAAGAAAACTTGCAATACATCTTCCACACCCATTGTATCTTGGAAGTAATGCAAAAAAATGGCATCGGCTTTACACAAAGAGCTTGCGAAGCGGTCTGCCTTGGAAAAAAACTTTTGACCAACAACCCGCATATCAAAAATGAACCGTTTTTCAATCTGGAATATATCTCTACATTCACCTCTCCAAACGATATTGACTCCGATTTCCTCAAAAAAATCAAAGACCCGATCGATATAAATTATCATTATAAAGAAAAAATGTCCCCGATCGAGTTACTTAATTTCATCGAAAATTACTTATAATCAATTTATTGACACATTTTAATCTTCCTTCAAAATGAAAATATTAGTAACCGGAGCCAACGGATATATAGGTCTTCATATAGTAAAAACATTACTTGATAAAGGAATCCAAGTCATAGCATGTGATCTTAATACCGACGAAGTAGACAAACGCGCCGAACGGAAAAACATCGACCTTTTCACCCTTCCCGATACAAACATATATACATTATTAGGAACCCCGGACGTATGTCTACATCTGGCTTGGCGCAATGGATTCGTACACAATGCCTCAACTCACCTGGGAGATCTATCGGCCCATTACCGATTCCTTACTCGAATAATCGATGACGGATTACCTCAGCTCGCTGTTATGGGAACAATGCACGAAATAGGCTACTGGGAAGGGGCAATTGACGAAAATACACCCTGCAACCCTCTTTCCATGTATGGCATCGCCAAAGATGCTCTCCGCCGTTGTATGATGCAATACGCCCAGCAAAAAGGCTGTATTTTACAGTGGCTACGGGGATATTATATTCTCGGCGATGATAAAAAGAACAACTCCATTTTCTGCAAGTTACTCCTCGCGGACGAAGAAGGAAGAGAAACATTTCCATTCACTACGGGAAAAAACAAATACGACTTTATTACCGTGGACAAGTTGGCGGAAATAATCAGTGCCGTCATTATGCAACGCGAAGTTACCGGTATCATAAATTGCTGCACAGGTCAGCCCATAAGCCTGGCCGAGCGCGTAGAACAATTCATCCAAGAACATGGTTTGAAAATCAAATTGGAATACGGTGCATTTCCCGACCGTCCTTACGATTCACCCTGCATCTATGGGAATCCGAGTAAAATCAATCAGATACTCAACAATCTTAACCGATAATTTATGGAAGGAGCCTATCTGTTCCTGTTGATAATCATCCTGTCGGGATATCTGTTCACGAAGAACATCGGAATAAATATTCTGCAATGCGTCATCGTATGCGCTCTTTTTGGAGGTAGTCAAGATCCTTTAGACTTTTACAATTATGAAGACATCTACAATACTGTAAAACAAGGTTATGATGTTTCCTATGAAATAGGATATGTCTGGTTAAATGATATTTGCGGAAAACTTGGATGTAGTTATATAGAATTCAGATATATCGCGGGTATTTTATTTTGTTCCGCCTTATCAATAATCATAAGAAAACTGACGGTACATCCGAATGCAGTATGGAGTTCTTACCTTATTTTCTCAGCGATGTTCGATGCCTGCCTATTACGTAATTCAATGGCTTTGATCATAGCAATAATCGCCATATTACTTCTTGTCCGAGCAAGATCGACGAAAGAATATTTATTTTCAGCTGGCCTGATCGCACTCGCAGCTTTGTTCCACAGCGCATACTGGGTTCTACTATTTTTCATTCCATTATGGATCCTCATCAACAGAAAAAACGGAATCAAGCTTGTTCTCCTAATCATCGTTATTATCTATATGGTTTCTATATTTAGTGACAATCTATTATTCCGCATATATTCACATTTTCTTATACGCGAAGCAACAATCGACAAATATATGACCGGACATTATGCCAATATGACAGGCGCATTGTATAACACCGTCAAATACCTATTCATAATTTTCCCGGTATTATACTACTACAGCAGGCATTCCAACAACCAAGAAATCAGTAGTCCGAAACAGAAATCACTACGTTCTGTCTTCAATCACAAAATTCTCAAACTGAATATCATTTTCAGCCTTGTGCTGGTACCTCAATTTTTTGCCGTAAACTTCAGTCGGCTTTTTTTCATTCTCATCATATTCAATTACATTTATATAGCGAACCAAATCGGAGTATCTCGAAAAATTATCAAACCACGACTATTCAGTATCGCCTATGCAAGTTCACTATTATTACTAATGCTACTTTGGGAATCGGAAACAACTTTGGATGATGTCTTCTTTATGCATTTCGAAACGAACAAACTTCTTAATCTATTCTAAAATATGAAGCACGTAGGAAACCTGCAATACATCACATTCCTAAAAGGCTTGGCCATATTGGGGGTTATTTTAGTACATGCACCCCAACTAATTAAAGAAATAAATCCCTTAATTAGGGAATTTTTACATGCAGGTGCTTTCGGATGCCAGTTATTCTTCGTCATTTCAGGTTTTCTCGCAGTCAAATCCTGGGAACGATTATTGGCTAAATACGAAAACTCTACAGAAAAAAATAGAACCACTTATAAAACGTTTCTCAAAAAAAGATATTTGAGCATAGCACCAATTTATATTTTATTCATTCTGTTCTATCAAATTATCTCTTACTACATAGCTACATTCAATGTAGAGCCATTCTACAAAATATCGCATAATCCATTAAGTATTCTTGCAAATATCTTCTTACTGAATGGATTGGACTACCAAGCTTTCAACAACATCGTCCCGGGCGGATGGTTTATCGGAACCATATTTTTATTTTATCTTTTGTTCCCGTTAATTTATAAATTATATCGATACATCAAAACATATAATCCCCGACTACTCTTCCTGCTGCCATTAGGTGGAGTCATCGTTTCTGCTATTTTTCAAACCGGTATTTTCTTCATTATCGGCGACTGGACTCTATCTAAACCAGGTAGTTTCACTTACTACAGCATCATAAATCAACTTCCCTGTATGCTGATCGGTGTAACGCTAAACTATTATCTGAAAAATACAAAACTGTCTAAAAATAACCTGCTGCTCTGCTTTATCTGCCTTGGACTTATCGGGAACTTACTATGGTATGCATTGAGATTACATTATTGGATCTATGCGCTTATACCATCTATCATCGGCTGGTCTTTCTTTTATTTATTCCTATACGTACAACGAAAATCTGAAGAAATAAGGGGGGGGGAAACTGTAAACAACCAAACGCGCAATTATATTACAAAAAAAATAGAACAGATTGGGAAAGTTTCTTTTTCCGTATATTTCACAAATTTTATCGGAACATTCATTTTTCCGTGGGGCATTCAGCTTCTATTGGTGCACTACGGATATACAATCAACGGGACTCTGTTGTTTTTCCTGCTTTTGATACCTATATTTCTTATTACCTTCCTCTTTGTACCTCCGGTAGATTATATCATATCCCGCATAAAAAGCCTGCTATAAATATATAATTTTATTGACAATAATTTTTTATCAATGATGCAATCCCCGAATTTTCCCCCCCCCCACCGTCCGTTCAAGTAATTTCGAGTTGCTCCGCATATTCTGCATGCTGTCCATAGTCGCTGTTCATTATGTTTGGCATGGAGGATCAGCAGCAAGTGGTAGCAATATAGCAGCAGCTTATTTCCTCGGAAATTTCGCCCAAATTGGAGTAGCATGTTTTGTACTAATAGGCGCATGGTTTCTAATAGACAAAGAATTCAGCATTACCCGAATATTCAATTTATCCAAACAAATCACATTTTATTCATTAAGCATTGCTTTATTACTTTTCATTATTGGCATGGCATCATATACCGACATCATCAAAAATGCAATGCCTATCATCTTTAAACGATATTGGTTTCTGACCCCTTATGTATTTTTACTATTTTTACACCCATTTCTCAACTACGTATTGAATGCCTGCTCGAAAAAACAGATACGTTTTCTATGCATAAGTCTATTCATAGCCGTATCCGTTATTCCAACGATATTTATCGTAACAGATCCATTCGGATTTAATATTTTCAGATTTATCCTATTGTATTTGATAGCCTATGCAATTAAAAAAGAATGCATTCGAATCGAATTCAAAAACAACCTATTGAATTTTATAACATCGATAACGGTTGCCTTTGGTATGTACAGCCTCTCTTTATTGGCCCTTCGATGGAATTATACTGATTTTGCATCGCTATACCCCAAACAGATGTCGAGTGTACCAGTTATGATAAGTTCCGTTTATCTATTCTTAGGAATAAAACATCTAACTTTCAAATCAAACTTCATAAATAAATTATCGGCACATACCCTAGCTGTCTATCTTATAAGCGAACATACTTGCTTATTCAAATGGTTTTGGACAGACATTCTAAGAACAGATAAATTATGGAATGCGGGAATATTCGAATATTTGGGATACTCCTCTCTTATTATATTAAGTGTATTCGTTTCCTGTATATTGATAGACTATATAATTAAAAATACAATATATAAAATACTTCCAAACACCCCTAAGTTCCTTATAAATATCGAACACTATTTCAAGATCAAAACATAATAACAAGCGCCCCAGTATGTATGTATCATTAGGTATTTTCACTCAATACCGCAGAGAGTTAATGGGAGTAGCCACCGTACTCATCCTATTATGCCACTCCTTATTACCTCCCGCCATACATTGTCCGAACGACATACTGCGATGGATCATAATCACCGGCAACCGAGGAGTCGATATCTTCCTGTTTCTATCCGGATTGGGCATGTACCACTCCCTACGCAAAATGACCAAATGGAATCGGGGGGGGGGTAATTCGGTGGTATGCAAAAAGATACAGGCACATTTTACTACCTTATCTACTCATTTGCTTCCCCTACTACCTGGTATTGGGTTGTGTAAACGACGGACATTTTTCCATTTCTATATTTTTATACCGCCTTTCCACATTGAACTATTGGTTGGAGCACAAAGGTTTTTGGTATATCGCCATGTTGATTCCGCTATATTTCTTAACTCCCTTTTATGCCCGAATAATAGATAAAACAAAATATCAAACTCTGCTAACCGTGACTTTATGCATCATCTTACTGTTAATCAGTACCATCAAAATCGAAAACAACAATTTGTTTTCGCATGTATGGAATAATACTGCTTTCGTACTGCAACGAATTCCTTCCTATCTCATAGGATATTATATGGCTCCCAGTATTCTAAAAGGCAAGAAAGTCAATCTTTTGAAATTGACAGGAATAATAGCAGGCTGTTTTCTCGTCATAAAAATTATCTTTCCGGCAAATACGTTCTGGGAATGGTTGGAGATATATCCGATTATGCTCGTATCGTACTTCTTCATCAAAAAAAGCGTATGGATCAAACGGATATGTACTTTTATGGGGCAAATCTCGTTAGAATCCTATTTGACCAATGGTTGTATGATATTATTGATCGGTTTATTACCCTGGGAAACCACACTTGACCATTTGAATTACGGTAATTACCTGCGCTATACATTGATTATTGTAACAGGTATAACGACAGCATATTGTGCCAATAGAATAATCAACAAAATAACAGCTCGCTTATGAATGTTCTGATAGCAGGCGATTTTTGCGATAGATACCGAATATCAGATCTTATCGCCCGTGGCAACTACGCTTCGTTGTTCGACGACATTAAATACCTCACGGAGCAGGCAGATGTCAGTATCATAAATTTCGAATTCCCAATCGTTTTGCACGCAGGAGTTCCAATTACCAAAAGCGGTCCCACATTACAAGGGCAGCCCGCCGCAGTCGATGCCGTCAAGTATGCCGGTTTCAATGTTTGCACACTCGCCAACAACCACATCCTCGACCAAGGTACAAAATGCTGTATTGAAACCCGCGAACTACTTGAAAACGCCGGAATAAAGACAGTCGGCATCGGTAAGAATTCGGCTGAAGCAGCAACTGTTCTGTACATAAATCAAAAAGAGAAGGGAACATTAGCGATCGTGAATTGTTGTGAACATGAGTTCTCTATAGCAACGGACACAACCGCCGGCGCCAATCCATTAAATCCGATACAACAATATTACAATATACAAGAGGCACGGACAAAAGCCGATTATGTTTTGGTCATCGTGCATGGAGGACACGAACATTACGCGTTGCCATCTCCCCGCATGAAAGAAACTTATCGTTTTTTTATAGATGCCGGCGCCGACGCAATAATCAACCACCACCAGCATTGTTATTCGGGATATGAAATATACCACGGAAAACCTATTTTCTATGGCTTGGGAAATCTGCTTTTCGATCATAAAAGCGAACGTCACGGTCCCTGGAACGAAGGTTTCATGGTATCGCTTCGACTCGACAAACAGACATTACCTCAATTCGAATTATACCCGTATACACAATGCAACGAACGACCTTCCGTTATACCGATGAACGAAGCCGAACGTAAAATTTTCGCAGAACGCATCGACAAGTTGAACCAAATAATCTCGAACGAAGACCAGCTGAACACAACATTCGAAACGTGGGCACAAAAAACAAGTCGCAATTTTCTGGTTCCATTCCAGCCCTATTGCACCCGCACAGCCAAACGACTTTTCGTACACGGCCTACTGCCGTCGTTCATTACCCGAAAAAAGAGATATCAAATACTCAACTATCTCAACTGCGAAGCCCATCTCGATAAATTGAGGACAGTCGTATCGAAATTGAAATAAAATTATTTCTTATGTATCATCAAGATCCTATACCATCTGAAAAAGCCCGTTTCGAATATCTTCACTCCTTTTATTCGAAAATAAACCGGGGTATCTCCCGTCCATCCCTGTTGGTACATAAACTACTCAACTTTCTATACGGATGTAATCTACTATCTGACAAGCTATTTCTGTCGTTAAAGTTTCGACTAAAAATGGGGGGGGGAATCAATTGGAAATCCCCCCACACATTCAACGAAAAATTGCAATGGCTCAAACTATACAATCGCCGCCCGGAATATACTATTATGGCAGACAAAATAGAGGCAAAAAAGTGGGTAGCCGAACGTATCGGAGAAAAATACATCATCCCGACCTTGGGAGTATGGACAAAAGCGGAAGAAGTGGATTTCGATACTCTGCCCGACAAATTCGTCATCAAATGCAATCACAACAGCGGAACGGGAATGTACATTTGCAAAGACAAACAGCAAATGGATGTGCAGAAAGTCCGTAACGGATTACGCACCGGATTGCAGGAAGACTACTTCCATCATAATGGAGAGTGGCCGTACAAAAACATAAAACCCCGCATCATCGCAGAACAATACATAGAAGATAAAAAATCCCATGAATTATACGACTATAAATTCTTCTGTTTCAACGGAAAAGTAAAATTATTCAAAATAGATTTTGATCGTTTTACGGAACATCATGCTAATTATTATACCCCAACGGGAGAAATCCTTCCGTTGGTCGAAACAGCATACCCACCACAATTCGATCGCATTATTTCTATGCCTTCAACTCTACCTCAAATGATATCGTTGGCAGAAACACTTAGTTGTGGAATCCCATTCCTCCGAGTCGATTTTTATACGATCGGAATGGATATTTTCTTCGGAGAACTGACTTTCTTTCCCACTAGCGGTATGACTCCGTTCGAACCGAAAGATTGGGATAAAAAACTGGGCGACATGCTAATCCTGCCTACAAAAAACAAATGACAAAATAATCAACATCCGCCGACTAATATGTCCCATTCGATAACAGATATTATAAAAAATCCAGCCTTATTGCTGCTTACATTGGGCCACCGAGAATATTTCAACTGGGTAAGTGATAAATCATATCTGAAGATTGCTTTTTGGGCGCGTATGCATAAAAAACTCGATCTGGAACACCCGAAATCGTTCAGCGAAAAACTGCAATGGCTCAAACTCTACGACCGGAATCCACGATACACACAGTTGTGCGACAAATACGAAGTAAAGGCCATCGTCGGCGATATCATCGGGCACGAATACCTCATCCCCACACTCGGTGTATGGGAGAAATTCGAGGATATAGATTTTTCGAAACTACCCGAACGTTTCGTGCTGAAATGTACGCACGACAGCGGCGGTGTGATCGTTTGCAAGGACAAATCAAAACTGAACTATAAAAAAGTCCATCGCAAAATCAACGCTTGCCTGCGGCATAATTTTTTCTGGGGAATGCGCGAATGGCCATACAAAGACATAAAACCCCGGATCATTGCCGAGCAATATATGGAAGACAATGCTTCCGGAGAGCTGCGTGACTATAAATTCTTCTGTTTTGACGGAAAAGTGAAAGCACTCTTCATTGCCTCCGATCGAATGACACAGGGAGAAGAAACAAAATTCGACTTCTTCGATGCCGATTACAACCACCTTCCATTCCGTAACGGCCATCCCAACGCCTCCGTATTACCGAATAAACCTCTGAATTTCGACAAAATGAAAGAATTGGCAGCCCAGTTATCCGCAGGTTATCCGCAGGTACGTGTGGATCTGTACGAAGTCAATGGTAAAGTATATTTCGGCGAATTGACTTTTTTCCACTGGAGCGGTATGACTCCGTTCGAACCGGAAGACTGGGATTACAAATTCGGAGAATGGCTTACATTACCACCTAAAACAAGATAAAATGGGCACTGTACATACGATAGAAAATCATCTGACGGCAATCAGCCGAACGATCCGGCGAGTACTCGTATCCTATTCGGAAAGGCAGAACATCCAAAAAAAACGAAAATTGATCGATAAAGTTTCCCTGACTGAAACCCAGAAGCAGGAGATAAAAGAATTCTTCCGAAAAAACTACGGAAAATCGTTATCTACGGCCTGGCACAGACTGTACCAAAGCTACACCGGCATATACTGCAAAGATTATTTCCCCGAAATTCTATTTTCGACACGATTGGAGCCGAAACTCAATCCATACAGAGAAGCAGAAATATTGGGCGACAAAAGTTTTTTGCCGCTATTGTTCTCCGGAATAGAAGGCCTTCACATCCCCCAAACCTATCTATCCTGCGTAAAAGGCATATACAGAAACGGGAACAATGCTCTGTTATCCCCAGCCGAAGCCTATATGTCATTATTCGACCGAGGCAAATGCGTGGTGAAAAAGACGATAGACACCAGTAGCGGACGCGATGTGCAGATATGCAACTTTGTCGGAGGACAAGACATCGGCAGCTCTTTGGCCGTTCGGGAAGTACTGGAAAAATTCGGAAATAATTTCGTTGTACAGGAATTAATCCATCAAGCGGACGTTCTTGCCACATTGAATCCATCGTCTGTAAATACGTTTCGGGTCATAACCTATATCCTCGACGACCGAATCCATATTTGCCCCATCGCATTGAGGCTGGGCCGATCTTCATCCGATCGTGATAACATCCATTACGGAGGAGTATGTATCGGAATAAACGCAGACGGTACACTAAAAAAAGAAGCATTTTCGGAACAAGGAGAACATTTTGTTTTTCACCCGGATACAAAGGTCAAATTCTCAGGCTACAACATAGGGGGGGGAATTTGACTCGAATAAAAGAAACTGTACTAAAAATGCATGCGAATCTACCGTACTTAGGGATTCTGTCCTGGGATCTGTCTCTCGATACAGAAGGAGCCGTTGTTCTTATAGAAGTCAATACGACAGGGCAAAGTGCTTGGTTTTGCCAAATGGTCAACGGCGAATCCTTGTTCGGAGAGAACACCGGCAAAATGTTGCAATTGATTCGTAAATAATAACATGAAGATCGTTTTCTTTACAAGCGGACTTTCGGGCGGAGGAGCCGAACGAGTTTGTTGCAACCTCGCCAATTTTCTCTGCCAACGTGAACACGATATCGAATTTATCACCATATCCGATGACGAGGCGACGTATCCGCTTTCGACAAAAATAAGTCGCCAAGCACTCTTGCACCAGCAAGAACGGAGCAACTTCCTGCACGACAATCTGCTTCGTTTCTACAGAGTATGCAAGCTCATCCGCAAAACCCGATGCGACTGTTATATAGTTATGTTGCCGATACCGACAATCCTGCTATTATCACTTCGATTCCTCACCAAAGCCAAAATTATCGCTTCGGAGCGTGTCGATCCCTCCACGTACCCTCCTTCGAAACAAAAGCGATTGAAGAAAGTTGCCCATAAAGCCGATGGCTGGGTGTTCCAAACCGAAATTCAAAAAAACTGGTACGGGAATTCCATCGGCAGCGCAGCCGTAAAAATCATTCCGAATGCGATCAACAAGGAGTTCATCACCGCAGAATACTCAGGTCCGAGAAACAAGCAGATCGTTTCCTCCGGCAGGCTGACCGAACAGAAAAATCATGCTCTCCTGATAAAAGCATTCGCGGGTATAACAGCCAAATATCCAGCCTACAAACTGGTCATTTACGGCGACGGTCCGCTGCGGAAAGACCTCGAATTATTGGCCTCAAACTTGGGAATTGCCGACAAAGTCAGCTTTCCCGGTTACACGACAGAAATCCGGAAGAAAATCGAACGTTCTTCACTGTTCGTGCTTTCATCCGACTTCGAAGGTATGCCCAACGCACTGATGGAAGCGATGGCTTTAGGAGTACCCTGCATATCGACCGACTGCAAAGGTGGGGGCGCGAGATTTCTGATAAAAAACGGGACAAATGGATTGCTAACCCCCATTGGCGACGTGGAAGCATTACAGACCGCAATGGAGAAAATACTATCAGACCAATTTTTCGCAGACAATCTTAGCCATAATGCGCATAAACTCTGCGAAACACACTCTCCCGAAAAAATATACGCAGAATGGGAAAACCTCATAAAAAAGGTTGTATGCCTTCAACCATCCGATAAAAAGTAATCCTTTTGATGAAAATAGTATTCGTAACGGACACCCTATCCTCCGGTGGATCAGAACGTGTCCTCTCTACCCTTGCTAATTCTCTTTGTAAAACCTACGAAGTAAGCATCGTATGTTTAAGAAAACGGATGATTGCATACGACATAAATCCGGCAATAAAACTCGCATTTGCAGATGATCATCACCGGGACATCACGGCTAAATTATTGTGGCTACGCAAATATTTACGGCAATATGACCTTGTTATCGCCTTCATGTTACCTGTGTTTGTAGCAACATTGGCTTGTATGCTGTTTACCCGGACACCTATTATTGTTTCCGAACGAAATGACCCAGGAAAAGCCAGCCTATTCCGAAAAATAATACGGAGAATGCTCTTATTCAGAATGCAACATATGGTTGTACAAACCCCGGAGATTAAGAAATATTTTCCAGCAAAATACCATAAGCGCATATCCGTAATCGCCAATCCCATATCAGAACAATTCGAATGGCAATCAGCATTAAGCAGCCACAAAGAAAAGAAAATAATCTCCGTCGGACGACTCGATCCTCAAAAAAACCAGAAAATGATGATCGATGCTTTTGCACTTTTCAGTAAAACCCATCCTGATCACTGCTTAGATATTTATGGAGAAGGCCCTATGCGACAGGAACTCGAAGAATATATAGAACGAAAAGGATGTCGTGTCAGGTTACAAGGCAGGTCTGCTAACATAGCTTCACAAATGAAATCGGCACAAGTATTCGTCCTATCTTCCGACTATGAAGGAATGTCGAATGCAATGATAGAAGCAATGTACCTCGGATTGCCTGTAATCAGTACAAAAGTATCTGGTGCAAAAGAACTAATTATAGATCACATAAACGGATGCTTCGCCGACGATGCAAACTCGATCGCACAAGCATTTTCATATCTATCGGAAAATGAAACGGCTGCACGCGAGATCGGACTTCGCGCATCCAATACAATCAAACACTTAGTCGACAAAAATACCGTTTTGCAGCAGTGGATGGACATAATAGAAAAATATACAAAACTCTAATCACGATGAATTATCCTGTTGCCGTCATTATCCCCGTTTATAAAAACGATACGCCCCAATACGTCCGCCCCGCTATTGACAGCATCATAAAACAGACTTATTCCTGTCGAATATATATAGGAGTAGATGGTCCCATAGGAAATTCCTTAAATTCATGTCTGGAAGCGTATGAAAATAACAAAAACGTATCGATTGTACGTTTTGCAGAGAATCGGGGACTCGCCTGCGTCTTAAACGATCTGCTCCAAATATGTTTCGACAACGGTTACGAATACATCGCCCGTATGGATGCAGACGATATCTCGTTGCCGGATCGCATCGAAAAACAGATCTGTTTTCTGAATGAACACCCCGAAATAGATGTCGTCGGAGGGGCTATCAACGAAATCGACGAAGAAGGTTGCGAATCCGGGAAAACAATCGTTTATCCAGCGACTCCCACCGAATGCAAGAAATTTTTTGCGAAAAGAAATCCCCTCGCCCATCCCGCCGTTTTATTCCGCAAAAGTTTTTTTGATAAAATCGGACATTGTTACCGCCCTGAATATCGGAAAAACCAAGATACGATGCTTTGGTACGACGGCCTAATGCATGGAGTGAATATAGCAAATCTTCCGAACGTAGTATTGAAATTCAGAATGACCGAAGCCTTGTTCAAAAAGCGCCGGAATGGATGGGTTTTTGCAAAAAAACAATTGGCGGACAGATTGCAAATCAACAAAAACTTGCACTACGGCCATACCGCCGACTTATTCGCCTATGCCATGTTCTGTCTGCTCATCGCCCCTGCTTGGGTAAAAAAAATCGCGTATAAAATTTTTCGATAATTGTCATTACAATGGACGCAAAGTGGATTTTCGACCGCACGGCATCATTCTTGGGGTTGATTTGTTTATGTCCGATTCTACTAATCATAGCTATTTTGATCAAAATCAAAATGCCGGGAGGCCCTGTCATTTTCCAACAGGTTCGTGTCGGAAAAGAGGGAAAGCTCTTCACGATGTATAAATTCCGTTCGATGCAAGTAATCCATTCAGGCTCCAGTATTTCCATTGCAGGAGAGAGCCGAATCACCCCTTTGGGTGCCGTTTTGAGAAAATATAAACTCGATGAACTCCCCGAATTATGGAATGTATTGATCGGTGACATGAGTTTCGTCGGACCACGTCCCGATGTACCCGGATATGCGGATCAACTAACTGGAGAAAATAAACTCATTCTGAAATTACGCCCAGGAATAACCGGACCAGCCTCGCTCAAATATGCCAATGAGGAAGAGCTACTGGCACAAGTCCCCGATCCTGTAAAATATAACAATGAAATAATTTTTCCGGACAAAGTTCAAATCAATCTCGACTACTATTATACCCACACTTTTCGAGGAGATCTGAAACTAATTTTCCAAACGATTTTCCACACGTATCCGACTCCGGAAATTCAAAAATAATTCGTTATGAAACAACGCATCCATCTCTCGCTGGCACGTATGAGCGGCTGTGAGCAGCAATTCATTCAAGAAGCATTCGATACCAACTGGGTCGTTCCGCTCGGCCCCAACGTTAATGCATTCGAAAAAGATCTAGAAACTTTCATCGGACAGGGCAGACATATCGTTGCCCTCTCATCCGGTACAGCAGCCATTCATTTGGGACTTTTGCAATTGGGAATAGGTCCCGGAGACGAAGTGATTTGCCAATCGTTCACATTTTCGGCATCAGCCAATCCGATAACCTACCTGGGCGGAACACCCGTCTTCGTCGATTCAGAAGAGGAAACTTGGAATATGTCGCCACAATTTTTGGAACAAGCCATCCACGATCGAAAAGCTAAAACCGGAAAATATCCTAAAGCCATCATTCCGGTACATCTGTACGGCATGCCAGCCAAATTAGACGAAATATGCGCCATTGCCGAAAAGTACAATATTCCAATCTGCGAAGACGCAGCAGAAGCTATCGGATCTGAATACAAGGGGCAAAAATGCGGCACTTTCGGAGAATTCGGAGCGCTGTCGTTCAACGGCAACAAAATGATCACTACTTCTGGCGGAGGCGCCCTGATTTGCAGAACCGAAGAAGAGGCGAAACGCACAATTTTCTACGCTACGCAGGCACGTGAAGATCGCCCCTATTACTACCATAAACACATCGGTTATAACTACCGATTATCCAATATTTGCGCCGGTATAGGTCGAGGTCAAATGACTGTTCTCGAACAATATATCGCACGCCGCCGGGCAATACATACACTTTATTCCGAAAACTTCGCGGACACAGAAGGAATTCATGTCAAGCAGAATCCATCCTCCGAATACGATTCGAACTTCTGGTTGACCTGCATCGAAGTCGATGCGAAAAAATGCAATAACAAAACAGCGAATGACATTCGCATACATCTCGAACAGGAGAATATCGAATCACGTCTGCTTTGGCGTCCGATGCATATGCAGCCAATTTTCTCACGCAACGCATATTATGGAAACAAAATTGCGGAAACCATCTTCGAACGAGGACTATGTCTTCCTTCCGGCCCCTCTTTAACCGACGAACAGATTCTCGAAGTTGTTTCATCCATAAAAAAATTTATCCGATAAATCGAATCGTACTATTTATGCTTCGTATTAAGGATATACATTAGAACCATCTGTCAATCAAGCAGCCATAAACAACATCCGGATATAAAAATTACAAGTTGATAACATGAAAAACAGCAAAGTATATGATCGACCAATAAAGCCATTTCCGGAATATGTGCAAAAAGATATTACGTATAAACTTCATACTTTGCTGCTTGCATTGTTGCGCCCAACCATTACCCCTAGCATATTACAGCCAAACATACTGAACTTGTCTGAAGAAGACTGGACCCGTCTTTTTACCCTTGCGGCCCAACACGGCGTTACGGCCCTGCTCTTCGACACGATTCTCCGGCTCCCGGAACAGCAACAGCCCTCCAGAGCCCTCAAAATCCGTTGGGCCCTGAGTTCGGAAGCCATCGAGAAGCGCCATGCCCAACAGACCCGTGCCGCACACGAACTGACAACGCTCTTCGCTTCGCACGGCGTCCGTACGATCCTTTTGAAAGGGCTGGGCCTCAGCATTTACTACCCCCGGCCGGAGCACCGCGAATGCGGCGACATAGATCTGTGGCTCGACAACTGCGACAAGGGCAACCGTTTGATCGAAGAGCTGGGGATTAAAATCAATTACGATAGTGAAAAACATGCCGTTTTCCATTACAAGGGCGTCATGGTCGAAAATCACAGCCATCTGCTTATGCCGTCGCACCGCCGGACGGAGCGTGCCATAGACGATTTTCTCGTGGGTGAAGCAGAGAACAGCCGATTAGCGCCGGCGGGCTATTACACCCCATCCCCGATGTTCAACGCACTCTATCTGCTGCGCCACATGGCCCGGCATTTCGGGACGGAAGGCATCAACCTCCGACATCTGCTGGATTGGGGCCTTTTCCTGCGCAGCGAGCAATCGGAAATCGACTTCGAGAAAATCCTTACGCTTTACGCTGCAACCGGTTACGACACGGTCTATAACATTTTCACGGCATTGGCCGGCGAATTGCTCGACGAGGATTTCACACCGCTGCTCTCTGCCGTTCCGGATCCACAGCTCAAACAGCGGGTACTGAACGACATTCTCGGCTTCGGAGTGTACCGCACTCCGTCAGGTAACCGCCTGACCCGTATCGGCCGGAAAACCCGCAAACTCTTCTCATGCCGCTGGAAATACCGCACCTTACTGCCCGAGAATTTTTGGCGGGACGTAATCCTGCCTTCGCTCCTGTTCCACCTGAAAAATCCGAAAAATATCTGAATCGAAGCATTCCGCACGCCATCGGCAGAGCAGAACCGCATCTCGATTGCCGCGGAAGGGTGTTCCCATATCTGCACGAAGGACATCTGCAACCGCCTGTCGAAAAAGTCCGCTCGTTTCGTTTTTCCGTCCGCCAGGGAGGTAGCCTGTAAAATCCGATTGCCATAAAAATATGAATCGAACGACAGGGAGTCAAAGACTCCCTGTCGTTTTTTCCTCCGATAAGAACCTTCTACTTCTCTTTTTTCTTATCTTGCGATCGTATAACAGAATCCTGAACAATATGCCCATATTCACTCCTCCATCCCCTGCCTTGCAAAAAGCCTGGTGGAAAGAAACGATCGTCTATCAAATCTATCCCCGCAGTTTCAAGGACAGCAACGACGACGGTATCGGGGACCTGAACGGAATCACCGAAAAACTCGACTACCTGCATGGGCTGGGAATCGAAACCCTGTGGCTCAATCCGATCTTCGCCTCGCCCAACGCCGACAACGGCTACGACATCAGCGATTACCGGCAGATCATGCCTGACTTCGGCACGATGGAGGATTTCGACCGGCTCCTGAAAGAAACACACGCACGGGGCATGCGTCTTCTCCTCGACCTGGTGCTGAACCACACCAGCGACCAGCATCCCTGGTTCCGCGAGGCCCGCACCTCGCGGGAGAACCCCTACTACGACTACTACCTCTGGTGGCCGGAGGAACAGGGCCACCCGCCCTACCGCAAGAGCCATTTCGACGAGGAGGGCGATGCCTGGTGCTACAACGCCCCCACGCGGTCCTACTACCTGCACTACTTCGCCCGGCAGCAGCCCGACCTCAACTGGCAGAATCCCGAGGTGCGGGCCGAAATCTACGACATTCTGCGTTTCTGGCTCGACAAGGGGGTCGATGGATTCCGGCTGGATTCGATTCCATACATTGCAAAAGACACGTCGTTTCCGGAGATCGACCTCTGCAAGTACCCGGACGTGTTCCCCTACTACTCGCTCGGGCCGCACCTGCACGACTACCTGCACGAAATGAACCGCGAGGTATTCTCCCGCTACGACTGTACGACCGTCGGCGAAGGCTCGAAAACCTCCCCCGAAGAGGGGTGGAAATTCATCGCACCCGAACGTCAGGAGCTCGACATGCTCTACCACTTCGGCGCGGCGGACATCCGCAACGAAACGGAGGCGGACGATCCCGCAACCGGAATTCCGTACAGTCTGCTCGCTCTCAAGCGTATGTACGCCGAATGGGACGCAGCCGTGGGCGACGGCTGGCCTACGATCTATCTGGGCAACCACGACCAGCCGCGCATGGTTTCGCGCTTCGGCAGCGACACCCCCGAGTGGCGCGACCTGTCGGCCAAAATGCTCACGATGTTCCTGCTCACGATGCGGGGAACCCCCTATTGGCTGGCCGGCGACGAACTGGGCATGGCCAACATCCGATTCACCCGCATCGAAGAGTACGACGACATCGACACGCGCAACCATTACCGCAAACTCCTGCGGGAAGGCCGTGATACGGAACAATTCCTGCGCGAACAGCAGGAGATCGGACGGGACAACGCCCGCACTCCCTACCAATGGGACGGCAGCCGCTACGCGGGTTTCTCCGTGGCGAAACCCTGGCTTCGCGTCAATCCCGACCACACGGAGGTAAATGCCGCTCGGGAGTTATGCGACCCCGATTCCGTATTGAACTTCTTCAGACGGGCCGTAACGCTGCGCAAAGGACATCCGGACCTGGTTTACGGCTCGTTCCGGCCGGTCGATGCTGACAACCCGCAGGTATTCGCCTACCTGCGGGAAGGGACAGATCGAAGTTACCTCGCGGCCCTGAACTTCAGCCCGAAGGCTGCCCGGCTCGATCCGGGAACGAATTTGACCGAAGCCGAGCCATTGCTGCATAACTACCCTGCCCCACCGATAGCCGAAAAAAAAGGCCCGATCGAACTACGGCCTTACGAAGGGATACTGTACCGGCTCGCATAACAGCGAACCGCCCCGAAGCTGCGTTCAGCGCACTCCGAACGACTCTCCCAACAAATACAAGCAAAGACCAGCCGCCAGGCGCCCGCCAAAGAACAGACGTTTTACCGCATGCAAAAGACGGAAACCGCAGGGTTTCCGTCTTTTGCATTTTCGACCTAAATTCCTATTCCCACTCGATCGTTGCGGGCGGTTTGGAAGAGATGTCGTACACTACGCGATTGACCCCTCGCACCTTGTTGATAATATCGTTGGACACCGCAGCCAGAAAATCGTACGGCAGGTGCACCCAGTCGGCCGTCATGCCATCGGTCGAAGCTACGGCACGCAGCGCCACGCAGCTCTCGTACGTACGCTCATCGCCCATTACGCCGACGCTCTTCACGGGCAGCAGAATCGCTCCCGCCTGCCATACCTGGTCGTAAAGTCCCCACTCGCGCAGGGCATCGATATAGATTTTGTCCACATTCTGCAGAATTTCCACCTTCTCCGGGGTAATATCGCCCAGAATACGGATCGCAAGGCCCGGACCGGGGAACGGATGCCGCCCCAGCAATTGCGGATCGATACCGAGGGACTTACCCACGCGGCGCACCTCGTCCTTAAAGAGCAGGCGCAGCGGCTCGACGATTTTCAGGTGCATCTCTTCGGGCAGGCCGCCGACGTTGTGGTGCGACTTGATCATCGCGGCAGGTCCCTTGACCGATGCCGAAGCGGACTCCACCACGTCGGGATAGATCGTACCCTGCGCCAGCCACTTTACGTTCTCGATCTGCTTGGCCTCGGCATTGAACACCTCCACGAAATCGCGGCCGATGATCTTGCGCTTCTTCTCGGGATCGGTCACTCCGGCCAGGTCGCCCAAAAACCGGTCGTGGGCCTTGACACCCTTGACATTCAAACCCATCCCCTTGTACGATTCGAGCACGCTGTCGAACTCGTTCTTGCGCAGAAGCCCTGAATCCACGAAGATACAGTAAAGGTTCTTACCGATCGCACGATGCAGCAGCACGGCAGCCACCGACGAATCGACGCCACCGGAAAGACCGAGCACGACACGGTCGTCACCCAGCTTCTCACGCAACTCCCGGACGGTCGTTTCGACGAAACTCTCCGGCGTCCAGTTCTGCTTGCAGCCGCAAATGCCGACCACGAAATTCCGAAGCAGCGTAATGCCGTCGGTCGAATGGTACACCTCCGGATGGAACTGAATACCCCAACTCCGCTCTCCCTCGATACGGAAGGCGGCATAGCGCACGTCCTCCGTGCTGGCGATCACCCGGTAGGTGTCGGGAACCGAGGTAATCGTATCTCCGTGCGACATCCACACCTGCGTAGGCGACGGAACTCCCTGCATCAGCGGATCGGACGGCTCGACGACCGTAAGCATCGCACGTCCGTACTCCCGGCTGGGAGCCGACTGCACTTCGCCGCCGTAGAAATGAGCCAGGTATTGTGCGCCGTAGCAGACGCCCAGCAACGGCAGACGACCTTTGATCGCCGTCAGATCGGGCTTCGGGGCATTTTCGTCCCGTACGGAAAAGGGACTTCCCGAAAGAATGACGCCCCGCACCGAAGCATCCAGTTCAGGGATCTTGTTGAAAGGGTGGATCTCGCAATAGACGTTGAGTTCACGCACGCGGCGTGCGATCAACTGCGTGTACTGCGATCCAAAATCCAGAATGACTATTTTTTCCTGCATCTATTCTATTTGGTTTTTATTTTCTTCACTCGCATTTTCCGAATTATCCTTTTTCATACGGTACAGGTTCACGGCGATACGGACGACGAAAAAATAGAAAAGCGCCGATGCCAACACCAGATGGCGCATCCATGCGTGCCGACAGCCCGTAAACCACCAGATCGCCAAAAGCGTCAGAACAACGAACACCGCCGCCCAATCGTATCGGGTCGTTCGCAACCGATTTCTTCGGATATTCGGCATCAGTGCGTCAGGAGTTTAGTGCTCGCTGCTGTAATTCGGCGCCTCGCTCGTGATGGCAACATCGTGGGGATGGCTCTCCTGCATACCCGACGAGGTGATGCGGATGAACTGAGCCTGCTTGAGCGCCTCGATGTCCCGCGCACCGCAGTAACCCATACCGGCGCGAATACCGCCGACCAGTTGGAAGACCGTTTCCGAAAGCATTCCCTTGAAAGGAACACGGGCCACGATACCTTCCGGCACCAGTTTATTGATATTCACGTCGCCCTTCTGGAAATAGCGGTCGGCTGAACCGGCTTTCATAGCGTCCAACGACCCCATGCCGCGATAGCTCTTGAACTTGCGGCCGTTGTAAATGATCGTTTCGCCCGGAGCCTCCTCCGTACCGGCGAACATCGAACCGATCATCACGCAGTCGCCGCCTGCGGCAAGCGCCTTGACGATATCGCCCGAATAACGCAAACCGCCGTCGGCAATAACCGGAATGCCGTACTTGCGGGCTACGGACGCAGCCCCGTAAATAGCCGACAACTGCGGTACGCCCACGCCCGCAATGACGCGGGTCGTACAGATCGAACCGGGGCCGATACCCACCTTCACGCCGTCGGCACCGTTGGAAATCAGGAACTCGGCGGCTTCGGCCGTGGCGATATTGCCTACGACCACCTCCAGATCCGGATAAACCGCCTTGATCTTGTGCAGCGTATTCTTCACATTGACCGAATGGCCGTGGGCCGTATCGAGCACGACGGCATCGACATCCTCATCGACGAGCGCCTTCACGCGATCCATCACGTCGGGCGTGATGCCGACCCCCGCCGCAACGCGCAGACGGCCTTTCGCATCCTTGCAGGCGTTGGGATGGTCCTGCACTTTCGTAATATCCTTATAGGTAATCAATCCGACGAGCTTGCCGTCGGCATCGACTACGGGCAACTTCTCGATTTTGTTGCGCAGCAGAATGTCGGCCGCACGCTGCAAGTCGGAGTTGTGAGTGGTCACCAGCCCCTCCTTGGTCATCACCTCGTCGATCTTGCGGTTCATATCGCGCTGGAACCGCAAATCGCGGTTGGTCACGATGCCGATCAAATGCTGATCCGGAGCCACGACGGGAATACCGCCGATCTTGTTCTCCTTCATCAATGCCAGCGCATCGCCTACGGTATCGTCCTTGGAAATAGTGATCGGGTCGTAGATCATACCGTTTTCGGCACGCTTCACCTTCCGCACGTGAGCCGCTTGCTCGGCAATCGACATATTCTTGTGAATTACGCCGATACCGCCTTCGCGGGCCAGGGCGATAGCCAGAGGCGCCTCGGTCACCGTATCCATGGCGGCCGATACGATCGGGATGTTGAGTTGGATGTTTCGGGAAAAACGGGTCACTACGCTGACCTCACGCGGCAACACTTCGGAGTATGCGGGCACCAGAAGCACATCGTCGAACGTAAGTCCTTCGGGTTGCACCTTCTCATTGATAAAAGACATAGGAGTGAGATTTTGTTGCCTGCAAAAGTAATCATAATTTTTGGATTATTTTTCGTACACTCCCCGAATTTCCAAAAAAAATAGTCCTACTAAAAGATGCAAAACGGCAGCCCCGAAAGGCTGCCGCAAGAAAAATTCCGATACTCGGTCGAATATATTTTGGAACGAACACCTAAAAGCCGCCGAATGATTCAGTAACCTGCATGAATGACGCTTTACTGAACCTGATCGGAGCAGGGAACGCTACGGAAGCAGCCGACTTTACGGCCCACGTCTTCTTGTTGTCAAAACCATCCATTGGAGCTGTCCGCGGATCTTCGTATTTATCTTCGGTCAACAGAACTTCTTCATAATGCAATTCTCCCCATGCGCCGCTCTCGTCCTGAGCCACATAAAAAAATCCCCAGGGACCCGCGATGTTTTGTTCCGGAATACGATACACACCGCGCTTGGAATCCAGCCAACCTAACGACGGATAAGATTCAAGGTAATCGAAAATCAACATATCCGGAAGACTCATAGTCTCACTGCGTGCTGCGTGCAGAAGCCCCCAATAATGAACCGACTCCGCGTTACTCGGGGTCAATGTAAATACAAACACACACGTAGCATCTCCATACTCTCCATAAACGGAAGGATAAAGCTCCGCCAAAGCCTTCCCGTTATAAATCGCCCAAGTAGCGGATACATCCACATCGTAATTACGAGGCAATGACACGGACGACACGCGGAAAATCGATATATCCGATCGTACCTCCGAATCATCATACGCAAATCCATAAATCACGTATTCCGTACCCGGAGTACATGTCGTCGAAAATTCTTCATCACCGACATATACGGCAAGGAGTCCCCCTCCATCGGAAGAAATCAGATTCTCGACGAATTTATGCCAATCCGCATACCGATCGAAATCCTCAGCGGAGGCAATCCCCATATGGTACCAAACATCCGGATCAGTAGGAATCGATTTTACCCGGATCTCCCGTTCGTCCAAAGAAATCAATTCAAATTTGATCGTAAAATCCGTACTTTGCCAGATATCAATAGATTTCAATACCTTACCGTCCGGATTCAGGAACTGCAATCTCGCATAACGGGATCCTTCCTCCAGAGCCGCAATATCGAGTATCAATTTGTCTTCACGAATCCCGCTCCGCGTATCGACCACCGTAATCCACGTTTTGGCACTTTCACTTCACAAAAATATAGGGGCGGCGCATCGGCAAACGATCGTTTTGCAAGCCGAATCACCGACAAGATACATGATACGTTAGACACTCTCCTGCCATGAAAAGAATTCTGCTTTTTATTACGGCAACGCTTTTGCTCGTCCCCGGAACCTCCTGCTCGGACGACAATACCGGTTGCAATCCGACCAGCGACGAATTGGGGATTCTTTATAAAGATGGTCACGATGTCTATGGCGTGGAAGTTTGGGAAGAAACATCAGTAATTCTTACAAACTATTATTCCTTAATTGAAGAAATCATTCAAGAAAAAACAGCAAAAATCCAATCAATCTGGTGGCTTTCTCCTGCCAAAGAAAAGTGTAATGTCCGTTGGAACTGTTCGGCTCCTATTATGGGGAAAACAGATCATTCATCCTCATATATAATCAATCCCGATTACAATATGAATTCATCGCAAATTACGATTGACTTAACAGATGTAACGGACAATTTTACCGTCGAAGCAATTGTTTCCATTGGGAATCTATCCATACGTCGATTCCAAACTATCCCAATTGTGACAAATGAGATTCGATGCGATGCATTTTATTACACCTTCGGGACACCACTCATGCAATTAGAAAATAATATAGACAATGAAAATACACTCAACTCTGATATATTAAAGGCGACCTATTATGCAAGAACTCGTCCGGTCAATTTTCTCGGATTTACGAATTTACCGGGACAAAGATTAGAAAAATTATACTGCACGGCCACAATTGCAGATCCGAATCCTCTACATGATTTACAATATGCGTGCAAGATATGTTTATCTCCTGAAGAACCGGAATTTGAATTACAAAGCGGATCGGAGAATGTGTATCGCGTTCTGAATCCCCAACAGTGGGAAATCAACGGTTTGCTCTGCACACTCGAAAATACGACCTGGCAACAGTTAGGTGCTTCAGAAAATACGGACGATACAGAATTTGCATGTTTAACTATCAAGAAACTATAAAAAGAGAGGAAAATAATTTTCCTCTCTTTTCAGTGAATATCGTTATAGTTTGATACCTAAAGGGTAAAATTTACCAAATTGATTTTCTGCAAAAGGTTCATCTGTATTGATAAAAATATGATTAGTGGGTAAGGTTTGAATCCGAGAATCTTTAGGGCCGCCTTGTGGAAGATTATGGAGACGGATAACCGTGTATAGATTACCTAAAGTTGATAATTCAATATATGTAGTATTATCCTTTTTCAATACAATTCCATTCGCAGACAAATTACCTGCTAATGCGGGTCCTTTACAGGTGATTCCTTCTTGATTTAATATAATGTTTTTATCTTTCACTGTAACGGTATCGAACTCTCCATTGAGAGCTTTCACAGTCCCCGAAGCCGTAACGGTATTAACCTCCAAGTCATCCGGTATATCCATGGGGAAATCGCCCTCGATCTTTGAAGCGGTCAGGGTTCCCTTCGTCGTGATATTGCCTGTGGCGACGATGGTCCCCGCATCGATCCGACTCTTGACATTCAACGTATTAGTTTCCACTTCGCCTTTATTATTGATCGTTGAAGAATTAATTGTACCCACGTTCATAACTTCAGCATCCATAGCTCCGTTGCCTATATGCATACGATCCCGGTCGGTCATACTAAACGAATCAATTCCTTCATACCATACGACAAGGATTTTACCTTCTGAAGTAAATTCCTGTACTAAAGCTGACTGGCGTTTAGCATCACTGCGATTACCGAGCTGAGCGATCCAATCGCCCGGTTGAGGCTCGCCGGTTCCTTCGGAATCGGTACTCGAAAACTCGATCCAGTCTTCTCCCGCAGCTGTTACCAGTTTCCAATATTGACGAGTTGCAGCACCGGATGCCGAATTTTTCTGAAGGAAATAGACTTGATCGTTTTTCACAAAGTTGTTGCAACCGTAAAGAAATTCCAAATCGGCATGCCAAATATTATCCTGGGTTTGCGGCGTATAGAGTGTCGGTGAAGAGGAAAACTCGACCTTCGCATTCCGGAAATATACAATGGCTCCAGCGGTATTATTATATATCTGAAAATTCCGCATACCGGTCGGTGTCAAAACCGTCGATATCCGAATCCATCGCCCCACTTGATATTCCGCAAGCTCGACGATACTTTTCGTTTCATCCGCAGCTCCCAAACGAATCTGCGCCGGAGCCTCGGCGAAGACATCGACCGAAGTCGCCATCGGCCGTCCCTGGGAACAAAGCGGGGCATCTTCGAAATAGTCGAGCCAGACCCCTGCCGATGATCCGGCACCTACGGTTTTCATACACGATTTACCGTGAAAATTTCCGAACGAAAGGTTGCTGCCGTTCGTCGTTTTCCAGTTGGCAGCCGATGCCAGCGAAGTGTCCGCACCCGGCTTCATCGCTGCGATTTTGTTTCCCTTTACCTGTTCCGCAGCGACGATCCGGGCGGATGCCGAAGAAAAAATCACGCGGTCGCTCATCATAGTACTGAATGTTCCGGGACGGGATGCCTGTTCGGAACGGTCGGCGGACAACGCCCTTGCACTTGCGTTCTCCAGTCTGGACGGATTTTCCGTCGCATCGATCTTCTTTTTCATAAGCAATAGCGGTTTAATTATTTATTTACTTGGGTCAGCAGCGGGAATCTTCGCCAGAAGATACCCTCCCGCCATTCATTCTCAATCGATCTTCACCTGCGGTCAAAACCCGAATCGGCCTGTCTGCCGGGATTTCGGCCTCATTCTTTTATAAAGATAGCAAATAAATTATTGCATTCCAAACGAAACGTGCGCTATTTTCGAAGATCGGGACAAATCCGTTCCCGTCCCTTTCCCGAACTTTCGAGATCGGCAATCCCCGTAATGGATCCGGCACTCTCACCCCGCCGCCGACATATCGCCGTACATACAGCGGTGAAAGCCACAATACGGTCTCGCGCCGTCCATCCGGCACGAAAGCCTATTCCCCTCAAGCATCGGTTCGCAGGAAACAGGACATAACGAAAAAATATCGGAAGCTCCGCCGGGAACTTCCGATACACATAAAGAGGATATAAAAACCCGTATTTCTAATATTGCTCCGACTCATTCGGGAAATCGCCCGATTTAACGTCCTCAACATAAGACGTGACCGCACCGGTCATCACCTCGTGCAAATCGGCATAACGGCGCAGGAAACGCGGCGAGAAACCCTTGTTGATCCCCAGCATATCGTGAATCACGAGCACCTGTCCGTCCACGCCGCCCCCGGCCCCGATACCGATGATCGGAATCCGCAGTTCGGAGGCGACCCGGGTACCCAGCGCCGCAGGAATCTTCTCGAGCACGATGGCGAAACATCCCGCGTCTTCGAGCAGATGGGCGTCCCGCACCAGCTTCTCGGCCTCCTCCTCGTCTTTGGCCCGCACGTTATAGGTGCCGAACTTATGAATCGACTGTGGCGTCAGGCCCAGATGCCCCATCACGGGGATTCCCGCCGAAAGGATACGGTTCACCGATTCGAGGATCTCCTCGCCGCCTTCGATCTTCACCGCATCGGCCTCGGTCTCCTTCATGATGCGGACGGCCGACTCGAGCGCCACTTTCGAATTTCCCTGGTACGTACCGAACGGCAGATCGACCACCACCAGCGCACGGCGCACGGCGCGTGCGACCGAGCGGGCATGATAAATCATCATATCGAGCGTGATCGGCACAGTCGTTTCGTAACCCGCCATCACGTTGGCCGCCGAGTCGCCCACCAGGATCACATCGACCCCCGCCGCATCCACGATGCGGGCCATCGAATAATCGTACGAAGTCAGCATGGCGATCTTCTCCCGGCGCTGCTTCATCTCCCACAGACGATACGTCGTGACCGCCCTCACTGTACTCTCTACTGACATAGCATTATATATTTTCAATTTTCGAATCGGGAAACCTCCGGATATTCCTCCTTTTCCCTCCGGTAAACCGGGGCAAATTTAGCGCTTTGGCCGGATTTGCCAAAAAAAGTTCCACAAAACGACTCCTCCAGCCACCGAAACGTTCACCGAATGTTTGGTTCCGGCCTGCGGAATCTCGATTGCCCCGTCTGCCGCATCCACGACCTCCTGCGCCACGCCGTCCACCTCGTTACCGAACACCAGGGCGTATTTCTGCCCCGGTCGAGGCCGGAATTCATCCAGCATGACGGCTCCTTCGACCTGCTCCACGACGTAAATGAGATACCCCTGCGCACGCAGCGCAGCGATGCAGTCGGTCGTCGCGGCGAAATAGTCCCACGCAACGGTCAGCTCGGCTCCGAGCGCCGTCTTGTGGATCTCCCGGTTGGGCGGGGTGGCGGTGATGCCGCACAAGGCGATGCGTTCGACGGCAAAGGCGTCCGCCGTGCGGAAAAAGGCCCCGACGTTCTGCATCGAGCGCACGTTGTCCAGCACGACCGCCACCGGCATTTTCTCCATACGGGCGAACTCCCCGGCAGAGGGACGCCCCAGCTCTTCGTTGGTAATCTTTCTCATCGTTACAACTTCCCTGTTTTCACGGCAAAAGTAAGCAAATCCGAATATTTTAGCTAACTTTGGCGACCTGAATACACGCAAAAGCGTCCCGTTCCGCAGACGGCTCCGCCCGGCGGACCGGCAACCGGACGGAACGTGCGACAAACGACTACGATCGCCTATGAAGCAAATCGCACTTATCCTGACACTTCTGCTGGCTGCCGCCGGCGCCTCGGCCCAGGAGGTTTTCATCGGAGCCGACTTCGACACCCGGTTCGACAACCGCGAACACTCGGACTGCAACATCGACGATTCGCACACGTTCTTCAGTATGCGCCTGACCCCGAAAGCGGGTGTTATCTGGTCCGAAAAAAACCAGCTGGTGGTAGCCGTCGATCTGTTGCAAGACTTCGGCGACAAGGAACACAAGTTCTTGAGTAAAGTGGACCCCCAGATCTACTACCAGTTCAACTCGAAGACGGCACAGGCCGTAGCCGGTATTTTCCCGCGCTCCCTGCTGCTGGCCCGATACGATCCGTTCTTCCTGGGCAGTGCCTACTCGTTCTATAATAATCGCATCCAGGGCCTGGCCGCCCACTATAAATCCCAAACGGGCTCCTTCATCGAGTTCGCCCTCGACTGGGAGGGAATGCGCTCGTACCAGACGCGCGAGAAGTTCCGCATCCTCTCGGGCGGCGAATACAAGGGACGCCACTGGTACGGCGGCTATGTCATGACCCTGCTCCACTACGCCAAAACCGACAATACGGAGTTGGACGAAGGGGTCGTGGATCATATCCTGCTCAATCCCTACGTCGGCTACCGCTACGAAGGAGCCTACACCTTCGATGCCCGGCTGGGCTACCTGCAAAGCCTGCAGCGCGACCGCCGCACCGAAGAGGGCTGGAAAGCGCCCAAAGGCGGGCGCCTCGCCCTGTCGGTAAGCCGCTGGGGTGTCTGTCTGCTCAACGAACTCTACGTCGGCGAGAACATGCTCCCCTTCTGGGACATCTACGGCTACGGACTGTATGCCGGCACGCCTTTCTACGGCACCCCCAAGAAGATCTACAACCAGACGGCCGTCACCTACAACCGCCGCTTCTTCAACAACACGGTGGGCGTTTCGGCCGGATTCTATTTCCATTACGACGGCGTGGGCCTGGGCCTGCAGCAGATCCTGAAAGTATCGGTCAATCTGCAAAAAACCGTTTACCGTCCCAAGAAATAGGCGCAAAGGCGGAAAAAAGTTGTAATTTTGTAAAAAATATACCTGCTATGGCAATCGCAACCAACGACACCAATACCAAGGAGAAAGCCGCGAACTTTCTCGAAGAGATCATTCAGGAGTCTATCGCCAAGGGCGACACGCGCGTACAGACCCGTTTCCCGCCCGAACCCAACGGCTACCTGCATATCGGCCACGCCAAGAGCATCTGCATCAACTTCGGCCTGGCCAAGAAATACGGCGGCAAGTGCAACCTGCGTTTCGACGACACCAACCCGGTGAAGGAGGACGTGGAGTACGTGGATTCGATCAAGCGCGACATCCGGTGGCTGGGTTTCGACTGGGCGTTGGAACGCTATGCGTCGGACTATTTCGACCAGCTCTACGACTGGGCCGTCGTCCTGATCAAGAAAGGCTTGGCCTATGTCGATGACCAGACGCAGGAAGAGATCCGCCTCACGCGCGGCACGGTATCCGAGCCCGGCAAGGAGTCGCCCTGGCGCAACCGCTCGGTCGAGGAAAACCTCGACCTGTTCGAGCGGATGAAAAAGGGCGAGTTCGCCGACGGCGAGAAGGTGTTGCGAGCCAAAATCGACATGGCGCACCCGAACATGCTGTTCCGCGACCCGATCATGTACCGCATCCTGCACGCCGAGCATCACCGCACGGGTAACAAATGGTGCATCTATCCGATGTACGACTATGCGCATGGCCAGTGCGATTCGATCGAACGGATCACCCACTCGATCTGCACCCTCGAATTCGACGTGCACCGTCCGCTCTACGACTGGTTCATCCAGGCACTCGATATCTATCCGTCGCACCAGTACGAGTTCGCGCGCCTGAACCTCACCTACACCATGATGTCGAAGCGCAACCTTCTCAAACTGGTCAAGGAGGGTGCCGTGATGGGATGGGACGATCCCCGCATGCCGACCATATGCGCCCTGCGCCGCAAGGGTTACACCCCCGCGTCGGTGCGCGCCTTCGCCGAGATGGTGGGCGTGGCCAAGCGCGACAACGTGATCGATCTGGGCAAGATGGAGTACTGCGTGCGCGAGGACCTCAACAAGGTGGCCGAGCGACGCATGGCCGTGCTGAATCCGCTGAAGGTGGTAATCACCAACTGGGAAGAGGGCAAGGTGGAGATGCGCGAGGCGGTCAACAACCCCGAGGATGCCGAGGCGGGCATGCGCAGCGTGCCGTTCGGACGCGAGATATACATCGACCGCGACGACTTCATGGAGAACCCGCCCAAGAAGTATTTCCGCCTCAGCCCTGGTGCCGAGGTGCGTCTGCGCTACTCGTATCTCATAAAGTGCAATGAGGTAATCAAGGATGCGGAGGGCAACATAACCGAGTTGCGATGCACCTACGATCCCCTCTCGGGCGAAGGCTCGTCGAGCGACGGCCGCCGCGTGAAGGGCGTGATACACTGGGTGTCGGCCGCTCACGCCGTCGAGGCCGAGGTGCGTCTGTTCAACCCGCTGTTCCTGACCGAGGATCCGTTCGACACTTCGAACGGCCAGCAGTCGTGGGAGGATAACCTCAACCCCGAATCGATGGTGAAAGTCAAGGGATATCTCGAACCGTCGCTGAAAGATGCTCCCGTAGGCAAGCCCTACCAGTTCGAGCGCGTGGGTTACTTCTGCGCCGACACCGATTCGACGGCAGAACATCCCGTATTCAACCGCACCGTGACACTGAAGGATTCGTGGGCAAAGATGAATAAATAACGGCGGGCGGCTGTTTGCCGCCGCTCCGCCGCCGAGAATGAATGACGAAAGGCAGTCCGAACGATTCGGGCTGCCTTCGTCATACCCTACCCTCGGCTCTCCATGCTTTCGACCGACGGGTTTGTTTTGGCCACATCCTGCTCCAGCTGCCGTTGCGAAACGTGATCGTCCTTTCCCGTCGGTTCGATCCGCCCGCTGTCGGGCTTTGTCTGCGTGACGACAGGTATCCGCATCGATTTTTCCAACCGCCTCTCGGTATTTTCCGCATCACGTCTCCGCTCCTCACGGCGGAAACGATTATTGTCTTCAGAGTATTCCATAAACCGAATGTATTTTCCTCCGATCGGTACAAAGTTCATACCGTCGGTGAAAACGGCAGTCGGCAGGACCGAGGACGGCCCGTCAGACCATATGCGGGCAGGCTCTACAATTTAAGCGACTTGGGTTTCAGCAGATGGCTGTATATCTGTACGAAGAACGTCTCCGCCAGACTCTCGCGGTAGACGATGCCGTGCTTCCAGCGGTTGGCCCACCAGCGGCGGAACATGTAGCTCCACGACTTCAGGTAACCCGCACCGACAGGTTTTGTCTCGGAAAATTCGGGACGCAGTATCTCGTCGAGCATGCGTCCGGCATATCCTCCATCCGATTCGGGCAACACGATCCGATCCGACGGCATGCCGAGGCAGTCGATGCAGATAGAATTCATGCCGTGAAGGAAACGGTGCATATTCATCTTCTCAGCAAACTCCGTCAGCCCCTGCCAGTCCACGTCGTCGCCGTACTTCGACACGAAATAACACCAGTCGAGCAGATGCCTCAACACGATCCGCTCGGCGGCGAAGTGCGAAGCCGAATGGCGCAGCAGAAACAGGGCGTGAAAATCCGACGGCGGAAGGTATACGACCGCACCGTCCACCTCGGTCTCGTACATTTTACGCTGTACGAGCTCGGCCAAACGCGCCTCGACGGCTCGGTTGGAACGGTGGGCGTGGACATTCATGAAATCGTAGTGATTCTCGACAGGCACGCCGTCGACGCAGAATACCGTATGATGATGCTTGTCCTCGTCGATGTCGATGTGCATATGTTCACGCAGGAGAGCGTCGCCGCGCTGCTGCGCACTCACGCGAACCGTATCGCCCGAAGGGGTGCGCCGCTCCTCGAACAGCCAGATGTCGATATCGCTGCACGGACGATGACAGGGAAACGGATAATCGAGGCTCAGGCCGTAACCCTTGATAACCATCATCCCGATGCCATGTTCCGCGAAAAAGCCCGCGAGTTTCCCGATCACGCTTTTCTGACGCGCATATTTGGCCTCGACGCTTTCGGCTGTCAGCGCCCACTTGATTTTCAGAGCCCTGGACGGCTGCCGATCGGCATGCAGAGTACCCTCCCCGATCGCCCGACCGAGCTTGTCCCACACCATCGCCGCGACACCCTGGTCGCACGAAAGACTGTAAAGCGCCTGCCAGTCCGACTCGCTCATCGACCCGAAAGCCGACGGATCGAAATCGGACGACGACAACAAAGAGAACAACAAATTCCGCATAATAAAAGACTATATAATATACCTCTGCAAACCTATCTTCCCCGATACATCTCCTCGTAGTACCGCTCGTACTCGCCCGAGGTTATGTTCTCCATCCACTCGCGGTTGTCCAGATACCAGCGGACGGTCCTTTCGATGCCTTCCTCGAATTGGAGAGAGGGTTCCCAGCCCAGCTCCCGTTTCAGCTTGCGCGAATCGATGGCATACCTCGAATCGTGGCCCGCACGGTCGGTGACGTAGGTAATCAATCCGAGAGAATGGCCCTCCGAATTGCCCAGCATACGGTCGACAGTCTTGATTATCACCTTTATCAGGTCGATGTTCTTCCATTCGTTGAAACCGCCTATGTTGTAGGTCTCGGCCACGCGGCCGCGATGGAAAATGACGTCGATGGCCCGCGCGTGATCCTCCACATAGAGCCAGTCGCGCACATTCTCGCCGCGACCGTAGACGGGCAGCGGCTTGCCGAGACGGATATTGTTGATGAACAACGGAATCAACTTCTCGGGGAACTGATAAGGCCCGTAATTGTTGGAACAGTTGGTAACGATGGTCGGCATGCCGTAGGTATCGTGGAACGCACGCACGAAGTGGTCGCTCGACGCCTTGCTGGCCGAGTAGGGAGAGTGCGGATCGTATTTGGTGGTCTCGGTGAAGAACTCGTCGCCGTATGGCGCCTCGCCGTCGGGACGCGTGAGTTCCAGCGCACCGTAAACCTCGTCGGTCGAGATGTGGTAGAACAGTTTGCCGTCGTACTTCTCGGGCTTCGACTCCCACCGCATTCTGGCGGCCTGCAAGAGCGACAGCGTACCCATCACGTTAGTGCACGCGAACGTGAAAGGATCCTTGATCGAACGGTCCACGTGGCTCTCGGCCGCGAGGTGGATCACCCCGTCGATATCGTACTCGGCGAACAGACGGCACATCATGTCGTAATCGCATATGTCCGCCTTTACGAAGGTATAGTTCGGCCTGTTCTCGATATCCTTCAGGTTGGCGAGATTGCCCGCATAGGTCAACTTGTCGAGATTCACTATGCGGCATTCGGGATATTTGTTCACGAAAAGACGGACCACATGGCTACCGATGAATCCCGCGCCGCCCGTAATGAGTATGTTTTTCATAGTTTGATATTTTAACGTTTATACGCAAAACGGCCTGTCAATATTTCGATATTGCTCTGCAATATCGGCAGTTCGCCGCCGCCCCACTGCGGCGGACTGCTATCGCACTCCTGCCGCCGTCGGCGAACAGCAAACAACGGTATCCGTCTTGCCGCGTCATTCTCGGGCGAACATGCGTCGCAGGCAGTAGATCATCGAATCGCGCCAGTGCGGTATCTCTATGCCGAACGCAGCCTTTATCTTGGTCTTGTCGAGAACCGAATACGGCGGCCGCACGACTTTCGACGGAAACTCGCTGCTGTGGCACGGCACTATGACACAATCGCGCCCCGTGGCGGCAACGATCTCGCGGGCAAAGTCGTACCACGAGCATACGCCCTCGTTCGAGAAGTGATATATGCCCTCTCGGCCCTCATGCAGGCCGCCCTCTATTATGGAGAACAGCGCCAGCGCCAGATCGCCCGCATAGGTTGGGGTCCCCGCCTGGTCGAACACCACTTTAAGGCTCTCTTTCTCGGACGTAAGGCGCAGCATGGTCTTCAGGAAATTGCGGCCGTACTCGGAATAGAGCCACGACGTCCTTATCACCACAGCCTTGCATCCCGAGGCCGCTATGGCCTGCTCGCCGTGCAGTTTGGTGCGGCCGTATGCCCCGAGCGGATCGAGCGGCATATCCTCGGTACGGGGAGTGTTGCCGCCGAGCCCGAAGACATAATCGGTCGATATGTGAAACAGTGTGCCGCCGACCGCCTTCATGATCTCGGCGAGGTTGCGCACCGCCTCGGCATTGATGAGCTCCGCCCTCGCTTCGTCGTCCTCGGCACGGTCGACGTCGGTGTAGGCCGCGCAATTCAGGATGATGTCCACACCCTTGTCGGCGACAAACGCCTCGACCGCCGCGCGGTCGGTGATATCCAGTTCGGCGACGTCGGTAAAGATGTATTCGTTGGGCGACACGGCCCCCAGACGACGCATCTCGCAGCCCAGCTGTCCGTTGGAACCCGTCACCAGTATCCGTTTATTGAGCATAATAGTCTTCATTGTAATCGAACAGATCCGCAGCATCCTTCAGCCGCGGATGGGCGGCATCCTTGGCCGAAAGCAGAATCGCTTCGGCGGGCAGCCGCCAGTCGATCCCTATATCAGGATCATCCCACGCCACGGCACCCTCCGCCTGCGGGGCATAGAGGTTATCGCATTTGTACTGGAACACCGCTTCGTCGCTCAGCACCGAAAATCCGTGGGCGAAACCGCGCGGGATGAACAGCTGCCGCAGGTTGTCCTCCGTAAGCTCGACCGCCACATGCCGTCCGAACGTGGGAGAGCCTCGGCGTATGTCCACCGCCACATCCAGCACCCTGCCCCGTACCACTCTCACGAGCTTCGACTGGGCATATCGGCCCTTCTGGAAATGGAGTCCGCGCAGAACCCCGTACCGCGACTTGCTCTCGTTGTCCTGCACGAATCTGACTGTACGGACCGCCTCGTCGAACCGCCGCTGCGAATAACTCTCGAAAAAATAACCGCGCGCATCGCCGAACACCTCGGGTTCGACGATCACCACATCGGGAATCGAGGTACTTATAATCTTCATCGCGTTCCCTCCTTTCCCGCACGCTTCGCGTCCTCCACCACCTTCAGCAGGTAGCGGCCGTACTGGTTCTTCATCATGGGGCGGGCCAGCTCCGCCATCTTGTCGTCCGAGATCCATCCGTTGCGATAGGCGATGCCCTCCAGACATGCTATCTTCAAACCTTGGCGCTTCTCGATCACCTCCACGAAGATCGACGCCTCGGCCAGCGAGTCGTGGGTGCCCGTATCGAGCCATGCGAAGCCGCGTTCGAGTCGGCGCACCTTCAGTTCGCCGTCGCGCAGAAACTCTTGATTGACCGACGTGATCTCCAGCTCGCCGCGGGCCGAAGGCTTGATGCGCGCCGCGACGTCGACCACCTTGTTGGGATAGAAATAGAGTCCCACCACGGCATAGTTCGACTTGGGACGGGCGGGCTTCTCCTCTATCGACAGACAATTACCCTCTCCGTCAAACTCGGCCACGCCGTAACGCTCGGGATCGTCGACCCGATAGCCGAACACGGTGGCCTTGCCCTCCGCCTCGGCCGTACGCACCGCTTCCTTGAGGTGGCCCGTAAATCCCGCGCCATGGAATATGTTGTCGCCCAAAACCAGGCACACGCTGTCGTCGCCGATGAACTCACGGCCGATGATGAACGCCTGCGCCAGGCCGTCGGGACTCGGCTGCTCGGCGTACTCGAACCGCACGCCGTAGTCGGAACCGTCGCCCAGCAGACGGCGGAAGCCGCCCAGATCCTGCGGGGTGGAGATTATGAGTATGTCGCGGATACCCGCCAGCATCAGGGCCGATATCGGATAATAAACCATAGGTTTATCGTAGATCGGGAGCAGCTGTTTGCTCACCCCCTTGGTTATGGGATAGAGACGGGTTCCGCTGCCGCCCGCCAAGACTATGCCTTTCATAATTGTCGTCGACGCATTGTGTTACGAATATACAAAAGTATCACTTTTTATGCAATCAGGCAATTTTCGGGGGCAATTATGTATCGCGCAAGCCTCACGACACCGCGGCCGCTCCCGAATCGGGAGCGGCCGCGGCACGGTCGGATGCGACCGATCACTTCAGATTGCCCTTGAAAAAGGCCTCCATGCGATCGAACGGAATGACCTCCGTGTTGTCGTACAAATCGACATGCACGGCATCGGGGATAATCATAAGCTCCTTGTTGTCGCCCGTGAGCCTCTTGAAAGCATCCTCGCCGAAGTAGCGCGAATGGGCCTTTTCGCCGTGAATGACCAGCACCGCGCTGCGGATCTCGTCGGCATAGGCCATGACGGGCGCATTGAGGAACGCGATGGCCGAAGTCCTGTTCCAGCCGTCGTTGGAGTTGAGCGAACGGGGATGATAGCCGCGCGGAGTCTTGTAATAGGCGTAATAGTCCTTCACGAACTGCGGGGCGTCGGCGGGCAGCGGGTCGACCACTCCGCCCGCACGGGCGTAGGTCCCGCGTGCGGCATCCTCGGTGCGCTGCGCGCTCAGCTGCCTGCGAAGCTCATAACGAGCATCGGCATCCATAGCGTCGAAATAGCCGTTGGCCGTGCATCGGCTGATGTCGTACATGGTAGACGCCACAGTGGCCTTGATACGCGTATCCGCCGCGGCGGCATTGATGGCGAACCCGCCGAATCCGCAGATGCCGATAATGCCTATGCGCTCGGCATCGACCTCGGGCAGCGTGGTAAGGAAATCCACCGCCGCGCTGAAATCCTCGGTATTGATGTCGGGCGAGGCCACATACCGCGGCTCGCCGCCGCTCTCGCCCGTGAACGATGGGTCGAAAGCCAGCGTGACGAATCCGCGCTCGGCCATGGTCTGCGCATAAAGTCCCGACGCCTGCTCCTTCACCGCGCCGAACGGACCGCTGACGGCTATGGCGGGCAGCTTGCCCGCGGCATCGGACGGATAGTAGAGATCGGCAGCCAGCGTCACGCCGTATCGGTTGTCGAATGTCACCTTGCGATGTCCTACCTTGTCGCTTGCGGGAAAAGTCTTGTCCCACTCGCTCGTAAGATTCAATGTCTTCATATCGTGTGTCTTTTGGTTTGTTTCGCCGCCCGTGCAACCCGCAAACGCGACGGCGCCCAAAACAACCGTGGCCGCCGCAAATCTTAAATAATGCTGTCCCATACTTAATTCTGTTTGATTACGATTGCAAAAATAGAGCGAAAGCCTCACGGAGGCTTTACCGTGAGGCTCAAAAACATTTGCCCAGAAGTTCAATGCCGATTATTCGGCTCAGGCTGAAACGGCCGTGGGCGATACGCCGTAACGCCTCTTGAACGCCGTCGAGAAGTGCGACGGGTTCTTGAATCCGACCTCGAAGCATACATCGGCGACCTTTCTGCCGCCGTCCTTGATCATGGCGTACGCTACGTCCAACCGTTTGCGGACGAGCCACTTTTCGGGTGCCAGATCGCTTATCTTCCGAAAATCGCGCTTGAATGTCGCAAGACTGCGGCCCGTATAGTGCGCCAGTTCCTCCATCGTGAACTCGTACATGTAGTTTTCGTTCAGGAACTCCAGAATGTCGATCTTCCACGGCTCGTTGAAATCGAACAGCGTGGGCGCGAAGCGGGCGTCGATGTGCAGCAGAGCGAGCAACCCCTCCTGCATCTTCAGATCCATGAAATCGTCCCGCGGTTTCACCTCGGGGTCGAAAAAGGGCTTCATGGATGAAAACAGGCTCGTCAGCTCTACCGTACGCGGCAGTTTCATCACCTCGGGCGCCAGCTTGGGCATGTCGGCAGGCAGCGTACGGTATCCGAGTCTGCCGTATGCGTCGCGCAGGAAACGGCGGGTGAACATCATGAAGATGCCGCAATAGCGTTCGCCGTCGCAGGCCCTTTTATACATGGTTATGTGGTGGTCGCGCGGAATGAACACGCACTCGCCCTTGCCGACGTGCACGCACTCCCTGCCGTTGTCGAGCACCATCTCGCCCGAATAGACATAATTGAGGGCGTATTCGCGCGAACGGTGCACGCAGCTTTCACTGTTGTCGTAGAAAAAGCTGAAAAACACGTCGTTATAATTGAATATCAACTTCATCGGCTCCGCCTGCCCCATTTCGACTCTCTCCATAACAGCTGAATTTTATCTGTCATTGCAAATATAGCGAAATTATTCCGACCCGCCACGCGCGGCGGAAACAGCATCTTACGACAACGCGGCCCGTTCATGAGAACGGGCCGCGCGGCATTACGGGATATTCTTTCTATACACGTCAGATTATTCCCTGCTCCAGCATGGCGTGGGCCACCTTCATGAAGCCCGCTATGTTGGCGCCCTTCACGTAGTTGATGTAGCCGTCGGGCTGCTCGCCGTAGCGCACGCAAGCCTCGTGGATCTGCGACATGATGTAGTGCAGTTTGCTGTCCACTTCCTCGGCCGACCACGAAAGGTGCTGGGCGTTCTGGGTCATCTCCAGACCCGACGTAGCCACGCCGCCTGCGTTGACGGCCTTGCCCGGGGCGAAGAGGATGCCCGCATTCTGGAATGCGGCTATGGCCTCGGGGGTGCAGCCCATGTTCGATACCTCGGCCGCGCACCACGTGCCGTTGGCCAGAAGCTCCTTGGCATCGTCGCCGTTAAGCTCGTTCTGGAATGCGCAGGGCAGAGCTATGTCGCACTTGATGCTCCATGCCTTCTTGCCAGCGATGAACTGTGCGTCGGGGAAGCGCTCGGCGAACGGAGCCACTATGTCGCGGTTCGACGCGCGGAGCTCCAGCATGTAGTCGATCTTCTCGGGCGTCATGCCGTTGGGGTTGTAGATCACGCCGTCGGGACCCGATATGGCGATCACCTTGGCACCCAGCTCGGTCGCCTTGGTGGCAGCGCCCCAGGCCACGTTGCCGAAGCCCGAGATGGCCACCGTCTTGCCCTCGATCGACTTGCCTGCCTGATGCAGCATGTGCTGCACGAAGTAGAGGGCGCCGAAGCCCGTGGCCTCGGGACGCACAAGCGAGCCGCCCCACGTGATGCCCTTGCCCGTCAGCACGCCCGTGTTGTACTCGCGGGCCAGCTTCTTGTACATTCCGTAAAGATAACCTATCTCGCGGCCGCCCACGCCCACGTCGCCCGCAGGCACGTCGGTGTCGGGACCGATGTTCTTCCACAATTCGAGCATGAAGGCCTGACAGAAACGCATTATCTCGGCGTCGGACTTGCCCTTGGGGCTGAAATCCGATCCTCCCTTGGCGCCGCCCATCGGCAGGGTGGTAAGCGCATTCTTGAACGTCTGCTCGAAACCGAGGAACTTCAGCATCGAGGGATTCACGGCGCTGTGGAATCGCAGACCGCCTTTGTAGGGACCTATCGCGCTGTTGAACTGCACGCGGTAGCCGATGTTGGTCTGAATCTCACCGCTGTCGTCCACCCACGTGACGCGGAACGTTATGATGCGGTCCGGCTCGACCATGCGCTCGACGATTTTAGCTTTTTCGAACTCGGGATGTTCGTTATAAACTTCCTCTACCGATTCGAGGACTTCTCGTACTGCTTGCAGATACTCGCTCTCACCCGGATGCTTTCGCTCGAGATCTGCCATCAAATTATTAACGTTCATAATACGTATGATTGGTTATTGGTTTTATCTTATTACAAATATAGCGATATTTTCTTATGATTGTTAATCCGAGCGCAAAAAAAAGATAAATATCTTATGTCGCGGCACGCGGCGCAGGCAACACGTGCGGATATAACAAAAGCGTGGAAATCAGTGCGGCATTTGCAATCCAGCAATATAGTACGTATATTTGCGTGTTATCAAATCTTTATATCATTACTGTTATGAAACGACTATTACTTATCGCCGTGACGCTTCTCGCGGGAGCGGGTATGGCGATGACGGCGCATGCGCAGGTCGATCCGATGAAGCCCATCGAAGCCGACAAGGAGATTCGCACGGGCGTGCTCCCCAACGGACTGACCTACTACATCCGTCACAACGAGAAGCCGAAGAACATGGCCAACTTCTATATCGTGCACGACGTGGGAGCCATTCAGGAAGACGACTCGCAGCAGGGACTGGCCCACTTTCTGGAGCACATGGCCTTCAACGGCACCAAGAATTACCCCGACAAGACCCTGATCGAGTATCTGGAGAAGATCGGAGTGAAGTTCGGCGCCAACCTCAACGCGTTCACCTCGTGGGATCTGACGCAGTACTACATGAGCGACGTGCCCGTGCAGCGCGAGGGCGTCATCGATTCGGCGCTGCTCATTCTGCACGACTGGTCGCACTTCATCGCTCTGGAGCCCGAGGAGATCGACTCCGAGCGCGGAGTCATCATGGAGGAGCTGCGCACGCGCGACGGCGCTTCGTGGCGTTCGACCATCGACATGCTGAAGACCGTCGGCAAGGGCACCAAGTACGCCGAGCGCAACCTCATAGGTTATCTCGACGGCCTGAAGAACTTCTCGCACGACGATCTGCAATCGTTCTATAACAAATGGTACCGTCCCGACTACCAAGCAGTGGTCGTGGTGGGCGATATCGACGTCGATGCCATAGAGGGCAAGATCAAGGCCCTGATGGCCGACATTCCCGCACCCGCGGCCGATGCCGCCAAGAAAGAGGTGATAACGGTACCCGACAACGACGAGCCTATCGTGAGCATCTTCGTCGATCCCGAGATGCAGAGCTCTTATCTGCAAATCCTCTACAAGCAGCAGGCCATGCCCAAGCAGTACAAGGGTCTGGTGGCCGCCGAAATGGTGGATATCGTTTCGAGCTACATATCGATAATGATGAACGAGCGTCTGAACGACATCTCGCGCAAACCCGACGCTCCGTTCCTCGGCGCGTCGTTCGATCCCGTGAGCAGCTTCGGCATCTGCCCCACGCTCGACGTGACGGGCGGTTATGTGAGCACGGCCGACGGCAAGCTGGCCGAGGGTTACAAGGCCCTGCTCACCGAGATGGAGCGCATGCGCCGCTACGGATTCACCGAGGGCGAGTACGAGCGTGCCAAGAACAACCTGCTGTCGAACATCGAGACGCAGTACAACAGCCGCGACGACCGTCGTCACGACTCGTTCGCCGACCGTTGCATCAACAACTTCCGTCTGGGCGAGCCCATGCCCAACGCACAGACCGAGCACGATCTGGACAAGCAGCTGGTGGAGATGATAACCCTCGACATGATCAACAATACGATACAGACCCTCTACGATCCGCTTAAGAATGCCGTCATCATGGTACGCTCGCCCAAGAAGGAGGGCGTGGCGGTGCCGACCGAGCAGGAGCTGGTCGAGGCGTTGAAGGCTTCGGTCGCCGCCGATGTGGAGGCGTTCGAGGACAACGCCGTGAAGGAGCCTTTGATCGGCGAGGGTGTCGTTTTGAAGGGTTCGCCCGTGAAGAAGACCGTCGTGAACGAGAACCTCGGCACGACCGAGTGGACGCTCAAGAACGGCATAAAGGTAGTAGTCAAACAGACCCCTTACGAGGCCGACCGGGTATCGGTTACGGCTATGTCGGACGGCGGTGCGGCCATATTCGGCGACGAGGATTACTACTCGGCGCAGATGTTGTCGGCCGTTATGAACATGTCGGGTATATCGAAGTTCTCGGCTTCGGATCTGCGCAAGCAGCTCTCGGGCAAGGTGGCTTCGGCCGGCGTGACCGTCGGACAGTACAAGCACACGGCGAGCGGTTCTTCGTCGTTGAAGGATCTGGAGACCATGTTGCAGCTTCTCTATCTGCAATTCACCGCGCCGCGCTTCTCGGAGGATGATTTCGCGACACTCATGAAGCGTTACGAGTCGATGCTGGCCAACCAGATGAGCGACCCCGATTTCATCTTCAGCGACAATGTCACGAAGACTCTTTACGGCGATAATCCCCGCCGTCGCAACCTCACTCCCGAGCTGTTGCAGACGGTGAAGCTCGACCGCATGGCCGACATCCACAAGGCGCTCTACTCCAACGCCGCCGATTTCCGCTTCACCTTTATCGGCAACATCGATCCCGAGACGCTGAAACCTTTTGTCGAGAAGTATATCGGTTCGCTGCCCGCGGCCAAGAAGCATACGAACGGAATTACCGACGACAAGGTGCGTCCCGTAAGCGGCGGCGTCGATAATGATTTCACCGCCAAGATGGAGCAGCCCAAAGTTTCGGTATGCTATAACTTCACGGGCGACGCGGACTACAATCTGAAGAACCGCATGACCATGATATTCCTTACGCAGGCGCTCAGCAACCGTTACCTCCGCTCGATCCGCGAGGAGAAGGGCGGCACGTACGGCGTGTCGGTATCGGGCGTCATTCAGGATCAGCCCGTGGATTCATACATGATGCAGATAGCGTTCGACACCAACGAGGAGATGGCCGACGAGCTTTGCGGGATCGTGATGGCCGAGATCGAGAAGATAGCCGCCGAAGGTCCCCTGGCCGAGGATATGGACAAGACCCGCGAATACCAGCTCAAGAACCTCAAGAAGGTGATGGAGCAGAACGGATGGTGGTCGCAGGCCATAACGCAGTGGTACGATCATAAGATCGACTACACGACGGAGTACGAGGCTACGATCAACGCCGTTACCGCCGACGACGTGAAGGCCTTCATGGGCAAGATGCTCAAGGACGGCAATCTGGTGAAGGTCATCATGCGTCCCGAGAAATAAATCCTTTCGAACCGCGCGGCAACTTATCCCGCGATTCCGATTCATTCCCCGCCCTACTTCCCGTAAGGCGGGGAATTTTCGTATACGGAGCAGATATGCGGTGTGAATGCGGCACCAACGGGCAGTTTTTCGGGCGTATGTTTCCGCAGCGAAAACACGGCCTGCAGATATATACGAAAAGAGGTTATCCGTACGGATAACCTCGACTGTATTCGAGCTGTTGACGAGGCTTGAACTCGTGACCTCTTCCTTACCAAGGAAGTGCTCTACCACTGAGCTACAACAGCATTCATCCTTAAAAGGCAGTGCAAAAGTATAACATAAAATCGAATCATCCAAAAATTTCGACTCTTTTTTACACCTTTCGATGCAAAAAAATATCGCCGCATCTTTGCCTTCACGTAACGTGCGGCGCGGCACCGCCTCTGTCACAATCGGTTAGAACGACAGATCGAGTTCCACCGCCCTGCCGCAGGACAGCGATGCCGCCACGTCGATTATCCGCTGGTTGCGGCTGCCGCGAAACAGCAGCGAGGTATCGCGCTCCGACAGCACGAACCGTCCGTCGACCAAAACGTCCACCGCGCGCAACAGTTCTTCGCAGGCTCCGCCGCGCTCCACGATCTGTTCGAACGTAAGGCCCGTATAGCACCATATCGTCTTGTCGGTATGCTCGCGCACGGCGCGTGCCAGCGCCGCGAACTCCGCGGCCTGGAACATCGGGTCGCCGCCCGAAAAGGTAACGTCGAGGTCGGCCGCGATTATCCGCTCCAACACCGAATCCACGCTCATCGGCTCGCCGCCCGCGGGATCCCACGACTGCGGGTTGTGGCACCCCTCGCAACGGTTGGCGCAACCCGCCCCGTAGATCGAAGTCCGCAACCCTACCCCGTCGACCGACGTACCCTCGACTATGCGCAGCACTCTCAGCATGGCATGCCTACTTATGAATCACGCGGTCGCGCAGCTCGGCAAGCTTGGCTTTGTTCCAACGATCGGTCGTGCCGACCAGATAGCCCGTTATGCGCTGCAATTTGTCGATGTTGTCGCTGCCGCACTTCGGACACGCGGTCAGATGCTCGTCGGCATCCTCGTAGCCGCAGTCCATGCAGCGGTTGCGGTTGTGGTTGACCGAGCTGTAACCTATGTCGTACTTGTCCATCAGGTCGACTATGTCCATTATCGCCTGCGGATTGTGCGTGGCGTCGCCGTCGATCTCCACGTAGAAGATGTGTCCGCCGCCCGTAAGCGCATGGTAGGGAGCCTCCACCTCGGCCTTATGCTTGGGCGAGCAGTGATAATAGACGGGTACATGGTTCGAATTGGTGTAATAGGCCTTGTCGGTAATGCCCTTCAACTCGCCGAAGTCCTTGCGGTCGCGGCCCGTGAACTTGCCCGACAAACCCTCGGCGGGAGTGGCCAGCACGCTGAAGTTATGCCCGTAGCGCTCCGAAAATCCGTTCACGCGCTCACGCATGTGCCCCACGATCCTGAGTCCCAGCTCCTGCGCCTCGGCACTCTCGCCGTGGTGTTTGCCCACGAGTGCTATAAGACACTCGGCAAGACCGATGAAACCTATGCCCAGAGTACCTTGATTTATGACACTCTCGATGGTGTCGTTGGGACCGAGCTTCTCGCTGCCCACCCACAACGACGACATCAACAGCGGGAACTGCTTGGCAAGCGCCGTCTTCTGGAAATCGTAACGGTCGCACAGCTGACGCGCTGTGGTCTCCAGAACGGCATCCAGTTTCTCGAAGAACTTTTCGATGCGCGCCCCTTCGTCAGCTATATCCATGCACTCGATGGCCAGTCGCACGATGTTGATCGTCGTGAACGACAGATTGCCCCGGCCTACGGAAGTCTTCTCGCCGAAACGGTTCTCGAACACGCGCGTACGGCATCCCATGGTCGCCACCTCGTAGAGGTAACGCTTGGGATCGTCGGCACGCCACTTCTCGTGGCGGTTGAACGGAGCGTCGAGATTCACGAAATTGGGGAAGAACCGCCGCGCCGTAACCTTGCAGGCCAGTTTGTAGAGATCGTAATTGGGATCCTCGGGCAGATAGCTCACGCCGCGCTTCTTCTTCCATATCTGTATGGGGAATATCGCCGTCGAGCCGTTGCCCACGCCCTCGTAGGTCGAGATGAGCAGCTCGCGGATAATGCAGCGGCCCTCGGCCGAGGTGTCGGTACCGTAATTGATCGACGAGAACACGACCTGGTTGCCGCCGCGCGAATGGATGGTGTTCATGTTGTGGATAAAGGCCTCCATCGACTGGTGCACGCGGCCCACGGTGCGGTTGATGGCATGCTGCAACACGCGTTCCTCCCCCTTCAGGCCATCCAGATCGCGCTCCACGTAGTCGGGGAACTGCGCATCGTAGAGGTGCGAATAATCCTCGCCGCTGAAACGCTCCAGAGTCTTTACTTCCTCGACGAACGAGCGTCGCACGTAGGGCGCCAGATAGAAATCGAACGCAGGAATGGCCTGCCCGCCGTGCATCTCGTTCTGCACCGTCTCCATCGATATGCAGCCCATGATGCTGGCCGTCTCGATGCGCTTGGTGGGACGCGACTCGCCGTGGCCCGCCTGGAAACCGTGCTCCAGAATCTTGTCCAGCGGATGCTGTATGCAGGTGAGCGACTTGGTGGGATAGTAATCCTTGTCGTGTATGTGTATGTAGTTATTGCGCAATGCCGTGCGCGTCTGCTCCGAGAGCAGGTAATCGTCAACGAAAGGTTTGGTGGTCTCGCTGGCGAACTTCATCATCATACCCGCGGGAGTGTCGGCGTTCATATTGGCATTCTCGCGGGTGATGTCGTTGCTCTTGGCCTCGATTATCTCCAAAAATATGTCGCGTGTCTTGGCCTTGCGGGCTATGCTGCGCTTGTCGCGGTAGGCTATGTAGCGTTTGGCGACCTCCTTGCGCGGCGAGTTCATCAACTCCATCTCCACCATGTCCTGGATCTGCTCCACCGAGATCTTCTCCGATCCGCGGCACTCTATGCGGTCGGTTATCTTGTACACCAACGCCTCGTCCTCGCCCCGCTCGGTCGTAAGCATGGCCTTGCGGATCGCGGCAGCGATCTTCTCGCGGTTGAACCCCACCACGCGTCCGTCTCGTTTAACTACTGTCTGTATCATCTTACTTGGTTTTTAATTATTCACCTCTCCGTTGCCCGCGAAACATCCCCACACGCTCCGCATGCAAAAACATATCGGGATTAAAATTTCGGTCGGCCGCATGCCCTTCGCCCGAAGACATAACGCCCCGCATATCCGACAGGCAGGTCTTCTGACTCGCTCCTTACCGCACGGTCTTCCCGCCGCAAGGCAGTGACCACGAGATTGTACGGCATTTTCGAGAGTTTACAGCTACGGGGATAGTCCCTGAATCACACAGGAGTTCCCTTTTAATCTCCGGCGCGGCACATGAAAACCGCTAAAGGAGAACCCATCGCGAGAACAAAATTAAGGATAAGCCGCAACAGCGCAATCCGCCCGAGGGAAAAGTTATCAACAATTATTACACATTAGCACTATAGCCTGCAAATCAATGCCTTATGTATTATATTAATTTACAGAGACAAACAGAATGGCAACCATAACAAATCACCCTCCCGCAACGATTTCGCGCGGGAGGGAGCATGTTTTATGAAAATTCACATCCGACATTTCGACATCGCCGTGCGATGTCGGCAGTTCGCCGCCGCCCCATGCGGCGGACTGCTGCTCACCCGAAAGGTTCGCGCATTCCGACCGCCGTCGGCGAACAGCATACGGCACGTGAATATTCGCCAAATAAACGCGCGCTTATAAAGTTCTAAACAGCCATCCTTTATCTTATCCGCCTGTAACCGTAAACGGCCAGTTCGCCCAGCTCCTCCTCGATACGCAGCAGCTGGTTGTATTTGGCCATGCGGTCCGAGCGGCTCAGCGAACCCGTCTTTATCTGACCGCTGTTCACCGCCACGGCTATATCGGCTATGGTGGCATCCTCGGTCTCGCCCGAGCGGTGCGACGTCACGGTGGTATAACCATGACGATGAGCCATCTCAATGGCATCGAGCGTCTCGCTCAGCGAACCTATCTGGTTTACCTTTATAAGTATGGAGTTTCCGCACTTCTCGGCGATGCCTCTTGACAGGAACTCCACGTTGGTCACGAACAGATCGTCGCCCACGAGTTGGCAACGGTCGCCTATACGCTCGGTCAGCCTGCGCCAACCCTCCCAGTCGTTCTCGCTCATGCCGTCCTCGATGGAGTCGATCGGATACTTCGACACGAGCTGCTCCAGATAGGCTATCTGCTCGTCGGCAGTACGTCTGGCACCCGCCGCACCTTCGAAGAGAGTATAATCGTACACGCCGTCGCGATAGAACTCCGACGAGGCGCAGTCCATTCCGATCGTGACATCCTCCGCAGGTCGGTACCCTGCCGATTCTATGGCCGCGATGATCGAATCCAAGGCATCCTCGGTACCGTTCAGCGCGGGGGCGAAACCGCCCTCGTCGCCCACGGCCGTACTCAGCCCGCGGTCGTGCAACACCCTTTTCAGGGCATGGAACACCTCCGCGCCCATGCGCAAACCCTCGCGGAACGACGTCGCGCCCACGGGGCGTATCATGAACTCCTGAAACGCTATCGGCGCATCGCTGTGCGAACCGCCGTTGATGATGTTCATCATCGGCACGGGCATCACGTGAGCATTGGTACCGCCTATGTAGCGGTAAAGAGGTACGCCCAGATAGTTCGCCGCCGCCTTCGCCACGGCCAGCGACACGCCGAGTATGGCGTTCGCGCCCAGCTTCGATTTGGTCGGAGTACCGTCCAGCTCCAGCATCTTGCGGTCGATGCGACGCTGCTCCAGCACCGACATGCCCCACAGTTCGGGAGCGATCACCTCGTTGACGTTGGCCACGGCCTTCAGCGTTCCCTTGCCGCCGTAACGCAGCGTGTCGTTGTCGCGCAGCTCCAGTGCCTCGTGCTCGCCCGTCGAGGCACCCGACGGCACCGAGGCGCGCCCCATTACGCCCGACTCCAGAATGACATCCGTTTCCACCGTGGGATTGCCGCGAGAGTCCAGAATCTCGCGCGCGACGATCTTTTCAATTCTCATAATATTCCGCATTTTGCGCGGCGCGCCTCACACGGACGCCGCAGGGTTTGTAAATCTCGTTACCGACTGCAAATATCGTTCTTTCGCTATCGGATTATTTATTAATTTTGCAGTGTAAAAACATTTTGGTTTATCCGCGAAAAGATCGAGGGAATTCGGGAGACACGTTTCGACATCGTATCACGATGTCGGCAGTTCGCCGCCGCCCCATGCGGCGGACTGCCAAAGCACTCCTGCCGCCGTCGGCGAACAGCAACCGACTCTTGACGAAAACGCGGATAACATGTATCGATATCATTAAACATTTACCGATATGCGAAAGATCGAAGTCTGCTGCTCGTCGCTCGCCGAAGCCCGCGAGGCCGAGGCGGGAGGCGCCGTAAGAATAGAGTTGTGCGCCGCCATCGCCTGCGGAGGCGTCACACCGAGCCATGCGCTCATAGAGTCGGTGGCGAAAGCCGATCTCGCGCTCGACGTCAATGTCATAATCCGTCCGCGCGAAGGCAATTTCCTCTACACGGAGGAAGAGGTGGATATAATGTGCCGCGACATAGAGTTCTGCCGCGAGGCGGGCGTGCACGGAGTGGTCATAGGCGCGCTTACGGCCGACGGCAATATCGACCTCGAAGCCTGCCGCCGCATGAAAAATGCCGCGGGAGAGATGTCGGTGACGTTCCACAGAGCATTCGACGTATGCCGCGCACCGCAGCGCGCGCTGGAGCAGATCATAGGACTCGGCTGCGACCGCCTGCTGACCTCGGGCCTGAAGCCCACGGCCGAAGCGGGCGCGGAGCTTATCGCCGAACTCGTCCGACAGGCCGACGGACGCATAATCGTGATGCCCGGGGCGGGCATACGCCCCTCGAACATAGCCTCCATCGAACGCATCACCCGCGCCGAGGAATTCCACTCCACTGCGCGGAGCTGCGCGCCCGACGGCATGTCGTACAGAAACCCCGACGTGAGCTTCGCGGTCGAGACGGACGAAACCATCGTCCGCCGCACCGACCGCCGCGTGGTGTCACAGCTTGTGAATGACGCCGTTTAACTGTTCGCCGAGCGAGGTGTTGTAACCCTGCGAGAAGTAGACTATACGGCCGAAGCTGTCGCACACGGCCACCACGGGCAGCGTCCGCTGCCGCGAACTGCAACCCTCGCAGATCATTTCGCGCACCTTGCCGTCGACATCGACACCGTAATTAGCGGCCACGTCGCCCAGCATCTTGCGGTCGAACTTAGCGGCATCCTCGGCCGAAGGGCTCAGCACCACCACGGGACGCCCCCACTCTTTCAGCGTGCCCGCCATCGAGGCCAGGTCGCGCAACGCGTGGTTGGTAGGCTCGTCGCCCGAACCCATCACCGCCACGAGGAAATAGCCGCGCCCCGTGGTCGACAGCAGCGACACTTCCTCGGCGCCTCCGTCTGGCATGTATCGTTTCTCGGCATCCATGAATCCCAGCACGCTCACATCGTCGTCGGCACGGCGCATGACGAGCTCTACATCGGTGGTCTCGCCCTCCGCGATGCGGAACGTCACCGCACGCGCCAGCACCTTGCCGCTGGCCATGCGGCGGCCCGAGGTGAGCATGTAATCGCCCTCGTCCAGCGTAAAGGCACGGCTGAAACGCCCCGCCGAAGCGTCGGCCCCGAGTTCGGTGGCGTCGCCGCCGTCGAATCCCTGCAAGACGCAGCGGCCGTTCTCAATCTTAGACAAAGTAAAATGACGGTAATAGTCGGGATCGGGCAGCGACGGATCGGCCGTCTTGTCGTACGTCATGCGCATGTAACCCACCTTGCGCTCGCGCTCGGCCACGGGACCGTCCAACAACACGTCGATCCACTCGCCGTTTGCGAGATACTGCACCTTGCCCGTCATACCGTCGACCCGCGCGGGCAGACCGAACGCGCGGCACGCCGCCACGAAGAATATGCCGCGCGACACGCCGTCGGCCTGACGGCAGCGCAGCACGCCCGCAGGGGTGCCCTGCAAGCGGCGGGGATTGTACTCGTCGGCCACGCGGATATTGTCGCGAGTCCACTTTATGATATCCGCAGCGGTCGGCGCATCGCCCACCTCGGGCGTCAGGGCCTCGCGGATCTCATTGCGGTAAGGACGCAAAAATTCGCTCGCTATGCGGGGACACATCACATAATTCACATATTCGGGAGTGAGTTCGCCCGCAGGCACCGAACGGAACGCATCGTCGAGTACTTCGAGCGGAGTATCGCGCAAATCCTTGCGCGACAGCGACCGCAGCATAGCCACGGCACGGGCGCGGTCGGCCTCGGGCACGCCATGGATGAACGCCTTCACGTCGGCATGGTTGCCCTTGGCGGCTACGAGCAGACGCCGCACCTCGGGTTCGTACGCCGAATCCGTCGGATCGTCGGTCATGAAGGTGGCCGTATAGGCCATTCGTATCGAATCCTCACGTGCGAGGCGTATCTTGTTGAGCGCGGCGGCTTCCTCGCTCACATGGGCGGGGATCTCGCCCTCGGCGGGCGGGGTTATGTCCTCGACGATCTCCAGCGCGTCGCCCGCCTTATGGTCGAGCTTCACGACGAGGTTCTCCGAATCGAGCTTCGCCACGCCGAAACGGCCCTCGTGCGACGCCCACACCATCATGTCGCCCAGACCCGTGTGCAGCACGGCTTCGCCCCGCTCGTCGCTCGTCATGGTGACCACGGTGCAGAACTCGCCGTAGTTGTAGATCTTGAACTCCACCGTCGCGCCCTGCACCGCCTTGCCGTCGGCATCGGTCACGCGCACCGTAGCGCGGCGAACTGGAGCGTAGTTGCCCACCACGTTTATCTCGGTGAAACACTTCGTGCGCCGTATCACGTCCTCGGGACCTCTGTAATCGCCGAACACGCAGGTGTGCATCAGCATGGCACGCGCGGCGGGCTGGTTGAACCACGCCACATTGAGTTCGGGCTCGGGTTCGCAGGCGCCGAGGAACGACCACTTGCCGTCGACCCACACCTCGACCCAGGCGTGATTGTCGTCGGTATGCGCCCAACGCGGCGTATATACCTGACGCGCAGGGATGCCCACGGCGCGCATGGCGGCCACGGTGAAGGTCGACTCCTCGCCGCAACGCCCCTCGGCGGTGCGGATCACCGCGAGCGGCGACGAGGTGCGGCTGTCGGAGGGGGTGTAGGTGGCCTTCTCGTGGCACCAGTGGTTCACCTCCAGAGCCGCGTCGTGCAGCGACATGCCCGCAACGCGGCTGCGCAGGGTATCGTAATATATGGTACGGAACTCGTCCAGACGTTCGTTGTTGACACGCACGGGCAGCACGAAATGGCGGTAGAGATCCTCGGGAATGTAGCGGCCCCACGGCATTTCGCGGCGGGCGCGGAGCGACATGCGCACATTATCGAGGAAAAATTCGCCGTCGTAGTCGCCTATGTCGGTCGTGCTCATGGCGCCGTAGAGGAACTCCATCGCCTCGCGTTCCTCGGCCGACATGTCGCCGTCGAAGACCGAGAACAGAGCGTCGTCGGAGAACATGGCCCGACGCGCCTCGAATCCGTCGTGAATGTCGCGGCGCAGACCGCCGTCCGAAATGAAATGACGCGAACAGCCTGCCGAGAGCACGGCCGCCGCGACGAATAACGCTTGAAATAACCTCTTGACGTACATTTCAAATGATGTTTTGCCGTAAAATTACAAATAAAAAACTAATTTTACACCGAAAAACGTAATTAATGAACCGTTCCCAAGGAAACATCGCAGCCCTGCTGCCGCTCGCCGTATTTCTCAGCATCTACCTCGCGGGATCGCTGCTCGCGAACGATTTCTACAAGATACCCATAGTCACTGCGGCCATGATAGCTTCGGTATGCGCCGTGGGCATGACGCGGCGCATGCCTCTGCACGAGAGCATAGGGCACTATTCGCGCGGCGCGACGGACATGAACATCATGCTGATGATATGGATCTTCGTGCTGGCGGGGGCCTTCGCCGCATCCACCAAACAGATGGGCGCCGTAGACGCCACGGTGGCCCTTACGATGCGCATCGTCCCCGAACGGTTCCTGCCCGCGGGGATATTCATAGCGGCATGTTTCACCTCGATATCGATAGGCACGTCGGTTGGCACCATCGTGGCGCTCACCCCCATAGCCTCGGCCATAGCCGACCGGACGGGATGCAGCGCACCGTGGATCACGGCCATAGTGGTCGGAGGGGCGTTCTTCGGCGACAACCTGTCGTTCATCTCCGACACCACCATAGCAGCCACGCGCACCCAAGGGTGCAGCATGCGCGACAAGTTCCGCACCAACCTGCTGATAGTGGCGCCCGCAGCGGTCATAACGCTGCTCATCTATACGTTCTCGCAGAACCACACCCTCGCGTACGACCACACCGCAGCCGACATACATTGGGCGACCGTGCTGCCCTACCTGCTCGTCCTCGGCAGCGCCGTGGCGGGCGTAAACGTGCTGATAGTGCTGGCGTCGGGAATAGTGTCGGCGGGAGTGATCGGAATAGCGTGCGGCAAGATGACCCCGCTCGACTGGATGTCGACCATGGGCGAGGGTATAGGCTCGATGGGCGAACTGATAATAATAACCATGATGGCGGGCGGAATGCTCGAAATGATACGCCTCAACGGAGGCATCGACTACATCATATCGCGCCTGACGGCACGCATACGCAGCCGCCGCGGAGCCGAGGCCGCCATAGCCTCGATAGTGATGTTCGCCGACGTGTGCACCGCCAACAACACGGTGGCCATACTATCCTCGGGATCGATCGCGCGCAACATAGCCGAGCGTTTCGGCATCCCGCCCCGCCGCACGGCCAGCCTGCTCGACACGTTCTCGTGCTTCATGCAGGGCATACTGCCCTACGGCGCGCAGCTGCTCATGGCCGCGGGGCTGGCAGCCGTATCGCCCGTGGAGATAATATCGTATCTCTACTACCCCATGATAACGGGGCTTTGCGCCGTGGCAGCCATCATCCTGCAAAGGCCGCGATACAGATGACAATGCAGCTCTTCGGAGCTGCGCGAGCCGTAGCCTCCCCCCGCGGAGGCTCGCTATCGCTCACTCCGCAGGCTACGGTCGCGAAATGCGAATACGATAAAAATACAAACTTACGTAAATCATATCTCACATTTCGGCACGTATAGTTTGAAAACTATCCAAAAAGACATATATTTGCCATTATAAAACGACGACACGATTCAAACCAAATAAAAAATCGAGATTATGAACAAAATTTACAAGGTATTATTGGCCGCCATCGCAGTTATGACACTGGTTTCGTGCGGCGGCAACGCAGCCAAGAAAAGCGAGTGCTGCGGTGCATGCAAGGACAAGCTGCCCGTAGGATTGCAGCTTTACAGCATCCGCGACGACATGGCGCAGGATTTCAAGGGTACGCTTCAGAAGGTGAAGGACATGGGCTACGACGGCGTGGAGTTCGCGGGTCTGTTCGACAACTCGCCCGAGCAGATAAAGGCATGGTGCAAGGAGATCGGCCTGGAGCCCGTTTCGGCACACGTACCTCTGGCCGACATGCTGGCCGACATCGACAAGGTGATCGCCGACTACAAGACCATCGGATGCCAATACATCGTGGTACCCTACGTTACCGAGGAGCGTCGTCCGGGCGGTGACAAGTTCATGCAGATGATCGAGGAAATACGCTCGATCGGCGAGAAGACCAAGGCTGCGGGCCTGACTCTGCTCTACCACAACCACGATTTCGAGTTCCAGAAGACAGAGAGCGGCGAGTTCGGCCTCGACTTCCTTTACAGCTCGGTTCCCGCCGATCTGTTGCAGACCGAGCTGGACGAGTGCTGGGTGAAGTACTCGGGCCAGGATCCCGTGGCATATCTGCACAAGTATGCGGGCCGCGCTCCCGTCGTACACCTCAAGGACTACTTCGCCGAGGGCGAGCAGGACGGCGATCCCTATGCTCTCATCGGTCTGAACGAGGGTGAGGAGAAGAAGAACACCGCTTTCGAGTTCCGTCCCCTGGGCTGCGGCTTGCAGGATGTTCCCTCGCTCGTTGCGGCAGCCAAGGAGGCAGGCAGCAAGTGGCTCATCGTGGAGCAGGACAACCCCAGCATGGGCAAGACCCCGCTGGAGTGCGTAGCGACCAGCATGGAGTACATGAAATCGATCACTTCGTGCAAGAACCACGCGAACGCCGAGGCTCCCGCCGCCGAGTGCGACGGCGCATGCTGCTCGAAGAAATAAGCAACGCACTATCAAAACGACAAAATGCGACCCGCGTGTGCGGGTCGCATTTTTTATGGGTATTATCCGATTTCGACTTGTAATGGCGAGGCGCAGCCTGCGGAACGAGCGAACAGCGAGCCTGAAGCGGGGCAGAGGCTGCGGCTCACGCGATTCAGAAGAGCCGCAAAATATTCGAATAAAATACGGCAAGCCTAAATCAGATAGTTTCGCTTTTTTATTGCCTGCTTCGGGGGGGGGCATCATCTCCACACCTCGCGAAACAAAGCCGCGGCGTCAATGCCGCTTCTTGTCCGATTCGAACGACGAGTACCGCAGTCTCCACTGCTGCATCTTCCCCGGTAGGCATTTGTTCCTGCACAACGGACAGATGTGAAAATCACCATCGCCGCACTCGTAGACCCACCCCAAATCATGCACTATCCGACAGACATCGCACGAAAACCGTTCCGTCGTCCGCCGTCCCCTGTAATTGCGGAGAATCTCCTTTGCCTTCTTGACAAGCCGTCCGCTCAATCCGTACTCCTGCATAGCTCACCATTTCAGTTCGTACAAATATAATACAAACATGCCGTAATTCAAAACAGAGGGAGCGGCATACAAATATTGAAATCCGAAATCGGCACGCGCTTGCACGAGTCCTTTTTTATCAGTATATTTGTCGGTTGTACCATATATATAGCATAATATATGCACCGCGCAGGATTCGTAAACATAATAGGCAACCCCAACGTCGGCAAATCGACGCTCATGAACGCTCTGGTCGGCGAGCGTCTGTCGATCATAACATCCAAGGCCCAGACCACGCGCCACCGCATCATGGGCATAGTGAACGGCGAGGATTTCCAGATCGTATACTCCGACACCCCGGGCATTCTCAAACCCGCATACAAATTGCAGGAGTCGATGATGAACTTCGTCCGCGGCGCCGTGGACGACGCCGACGTGATACTCTACGTCACCGACACTGTGGAGCAGAGCGACCGCTCGGACGAAGTGATAGAGAGGATCAACCGAAGCGACATACCGACCATTGCCGTAATCAACAAAATAGATCTTTCGGATCCGCAGAGGCTCGACTATCTGGTCGACCTGTGGCATGCCAAGTTGCCCGACGCACTGATCGTGCCCGTATCGGCCCGCGAGCAGTTCAACATAAAGGGGGTGCTCGACGCCATACTGGAGCGTCTGCCCGAGGGTGAGGCCTTCTACCCCAAAGATACGCTCACCGACAAGACTCTGCGCTTCTTCGCTTCGGAGATCATACGCGAAAAGATACTGCTCAACTACGACAAGGAGATACCCTACTGCTGCGAGATAGAGATCGACACCTACAAGGAGGAACCGACCATCGACCGCATATCGGCCACGATATACGTGGCGCGCAACTCGCAGAAAGGCATCGTGATAGGTCACAAGGGCGAGAAGCTGAAGCGTGTCGGGAAGGCGGCCCGCGAAGATCTGGAGCGTTTTCTGGACAAGAAGGTCTTTCTGCAACTCTTCGTCAAGGTGCAGGACGACTGGCGCAACAACGAGCGGCAATTGCGCCGTTTCGGCTACGATCCGCAGTAACCCCGCACGGAAAACACTCCGCGGCCCGAAATAAAAACGGACTTTGCCGCGTTTAAGACAAAGAGGGGGACGCCCCGCTGAACATTAACGGAATCAAGACGCGAAATGCGAAAAGGCATCATAAAAACGATACTCACCATCGTCGTGCTCACGGGCGCGTGGACGGCCAGCACCCAATACAATAAAGAGTATTTCTTCCACATGGGTCGCCGCTTCATGATGAACGACGACTATCAAGAGGCCATCCGCACGCTCAATGTGCTGCTGCGTTTCGACGAGGATGCCTACGAGGGTTATTTCCTGCGCGGCATAGCCAAATACAATCTCGACGACCTGCTGGGTGCCGACGCCGACTTCTCGGCCGCCATCGAGAAGAATCCCGTGTTTACCATAGCCTACACCTACCGAGCCATAACGCGCTCGCGGCTGGGCAACTACGACGACGCGCTGAAGGATTTCCACGAAGCCATCGAGCTGCGGCCCGATCTGCCCGGGCCCTATTACAGCCGCGGCGTCACGCGTCTTCTGAACCAGCAGTTCGAGGAAGCGATATCCGATTTCGACATGTTCATCCGTCAGGAGAAGAAGGTGGCCGACGCATACGTCAATCGCGGCGTGTGCTACCTCTACCTGAAAGACACGGTGCGCGCCTACGAGAATTTCGACAGCGCCATAAGCACCAACCGCGAGGACCCCAACGGCTACAACCGCCGCGGAGCGCTACGCATGCAACAGAAGCTCTACACCGAGGCGGAGCAGGATTTCGATACGGCCGTTAGGTGCGACTCCACCTATCTGCTGTCGTTCTTCAATCGCGCCATAGTGTACTCCAACACCGACCGTCCGATGCTCGCGCTACGCGATTTCGACCGCGTGATAGAGCTGGATTCCACCAATTCGCTGACATATTTCAACCGAGCCATAGTGCGTTCGCAGATAGGCGACTACAACCGCGCGCTGGAGGATTACGACCGTGTGGCGGAGTATTCGCCCAACAACGTGCTGGTCTACTACAACCGCGCCATGCTCTACACCCGCACGGGGCAGATAGGCAACGCCATCGACGACTACACGCGGGCCATATCGCTCTATCCCGACTTCGCCAACGCCTATCTCAACCGCAGCTATCTGCGCCTGATGATGAACGATCCCAAGGGTGCGCGCGAGGACCGTCAGACCGCCGAGCGCAAGATAGCCGACTACAAGTCGCGCCTGAGCGACTCCACATATTCGATATACGCCGACACGACGCAGAAATTCGACAAACTGCTGGCCTTCGACGCCAAGGTGTCGGACGGAGGCTCGTTCGACCGCATGGCCGACGACAATGCCGTGGGCGACATGAACATGAAGCTGATCCCGCTGTTCAAGTTCACCCTCATGTATCCCGATTCGGCCACGACGGCACGCAATGCGCTCTATCATGCGCAGCGCGTTGAGGATTTCAAGCGCAAGGTGAACAACCCCCTGCTGGTGCTGTCGCGCAGCGACACCAACATCGCGCCCGACTCGCTGGTCGTGATGGGCAACGAATTGCAGCGTCGCACGCGCGAGGCGAAGGAGGATTCGTGGATCGATCTGTTCCAGCACGGCATAACGCAATCGCTCATAAAGCAATACACCAATGCCGTCAACACCTTGTCGATGGCCATCGAGGGCAATCCGTCGAATCCGTTCCTCTACATCAACCGTTCGACCACACGGGCCGAGATGATCGATTTCATATCGTCGATCGACAACTCCTACCAGCGCATAACCATCGATTCCGATCCCGCCAACCGCCTGCGCAACGCAAGCTCGCGCACGTATAACTACGACGACGCCATAGAGGACATAAACAAAGCCATAAAGCTCTACCCCAACTTCGCGTACAGCTATTACAACCGCGCCAATCTGCACGCCATATCGAACGAACTGCCCGAGGCGTACGACGACTACACCCGAGCGATAGAGCTGAACCCCGATTTCGGCGAGGCCTACTACAACCGCGGGCTGGTGCAGATCTTCATGAAGGATACCCGCAAGGGGTGTCTCGATCTGTCGAAAGCGGGCGAGCTGGGAATCGAGAATGCCTACGAGGCGTTGAAACACTACACCGTGATAGAACACGAATAGGCCACGACAGAGCAAACAAAACCCAAATAAATTATGACGCAAACCTACAAACGACTCAACGACTCGGCCGCCATACGCTGGACGGCGTTGGGTGTGGTCGCTTTCACCATGATGGCCGCCTACTTCGTCAACGACGTGGTGGCTCCGCTGAAATCGATCCTCGAAAGCGACCTGGGATGGACCAGCCGCGAGTTCGGCTTCTTCACGGGCGCTTACAGCTTTCTGAACGTATTCCTGCTGATGCTCATCTGGGGCGGCTTCATCCTCGACCGCTTCGGAGTGCGCTTCACGGGCAAGCTGGCCGCCATACTCATGGTGGCGGGTACGGCTATGGAGTATTATGCCATGACGGCCATGGCCGACGCCGCGGGAACCATCCTCGGCTACAAGTCGGGCGTTATGGTCGCCTCGGCGGGATACGCCATCTTCGGCGTGGGTGCCGAGGTGGCGGGCATCACCGTCACCAAGATCATCGCCAAGTGGTTCCGCGGCAAGGAGATGGCCACGGCGATGGGCGTGCAGGTGGCTCTGGCGCGTATCGGATCGCAGGCGGCATATTCGGTGGCCATACCGCTGGCCCGCAACTTCGGCCTGACGACGCCCGTCATGGTGGGACTCATCCTGCTCGCGGGAGGTCTCGCGGCCTTCTTCGTATTCTCGGTCATGGACAAGAAGCTCGACAGCCAGATCGAGGCGACGCAGGATGGCGACGACGAGAAATTCTCGTTCAAGGACGTGGGCAGCATACTCACCAACACGGGATTCTGGCTCATAGCGCTGCTGTGCGTGCTCTTCTATTCGTGCGTATTCCCGTTCCAGAAGTTCGCTTCGGAGTTTTTGATGAACAAATACGACATAGCCGAGAATCTGGCGGGCACCATAGCGGGACTTCCCGCACTCGGAGCGTTGATCCTGACGCCCGTATTCGGCGGATTCATCGACAAGCGCGGCAAGAGCGCCTCGATCATGGCTCTGGGAGCCGCCATGCTCATCTTCGTACACGCCATGTACGCCCTGCCGTTCGTCGACAGTGCCGCGATAGCCATCGGACTTATGATAATCCTCGGCATAGCCTTCTCGCTCGTGCCCTCGGCCATGTGGCCAGCGGTAGCCAAGATCTTCCCGCAGCACCAGTTAGGAACGGCCTACGCGCTCATATTCTTCATCCAGAACATCGGTCTGTGGGGTGTGCCCAACCTCATCGGCTGGATCCTCGACACCTACTGCATAGCAGGCAGCGAGGGCGGAGCCAACATCTACGACTACACGCTGCCCGAGATCACGTTCAGCGTCATAGCGCTTCTGTCGCTGGTCGTGGCATTCCTGCTCAAGGCCGCCGACAGGAAGTACGGATACCGACTCGAAGAGCCTAACATAAAGAAATAGGGGCGCTGCCCGAACGAAAGCAAAAGTCTGCCGAGATCTCGGCAGACTTTTATTTTTTAGTCATCTCCCACACCTCGACCAACCTGTCGCACATCGCGCTCCACGAGAACCGTTTGCGTTCCTCGGCGAAATTGTCGCGCAGGCGCTGCAACACTCCCTCGGCACGGATGCGCCGCAGCGCATCGGCTATTCCCTCCACGGTCGGCGGGCAGACGAGTCCCGTACGCCCGTCGGGCACGATCTCGGGCAGGCCGCCAACGTCGGTGACGATCATGGGCAGCGAGAAATTGTAGGCTATCTGCGTCACACCGCTCTGCGTGGCCGAACGATAGGGCAAAACAAGGCAGTCCGCCGCCGAGAAGTAGTAACGCACATCCTCGTCGGCGATGAAGCAATCGTGCAGCACCACCTCGTCGCGCAACCTCGCCTCGGCTATGATCGACAGATACTTATCCCGCGAGGCGTAGAACTCCCCCGCCACTATCAGCCTGTAACCCTCGGGGCGCACCTGCGCCCAGGCACGCAGCAGCATGTCGAGACCCTTGTAATCGCGTATGAGTCCGAAAAAAAGCATGTAACGCAGGTCGGGATCGAGCCCCAGCGTGCGGCACGCGTCGTCGCGCCCGACGGCTCTGCCGAAATTCTCGAACATGGGATGCGGCGAGAAGAGCATCGGCACCGAAGTATAGGCCTTCAGTTCGCCGTGGACCTGCTCCGACATGTAGACGAACCCGTCCACGGCACCCAGATAGTAACGGTTGAACGGTCGGTCGGTCGAATGATGCTCGTGCGGCTCCACGTTGTCGACCTGGCAGATCACGCGTGTCACCCCGTTGCCGCGCGCGATGCGGGCTATCGTGCCGAAGCAGGGGGCCATGAAGGGGGTCCAGTACTTCATCAGCACCATGTCGGGACGTTCGCGGCGCAGACGGCGGCCGACGGCGATCCAGTTGAGCGGGTTCATGGTGTTGACCACCCGCTCGATATGCAGATCGGAGGGCGCGGGCGTGCCGACATACTGGCTCTTCCCGGGGAAGAGCAGCGACGGATACTGCACGCGGAACGTATATACGGCCACTTCGTGGCCGCGACGCATATATTCGCGGGCCATAGTCTCCATTATCGAAGCCAGCCCGCCGCGATAGGGATGCGCGGGACCGAGAACGACTATCTTCATCTTGCCGAAGGTTTACCTTAAATAAAATAAAGGCACCCGCACACCTCCGTACGGGCGCCTTTACAAATATAGGCATAATTCACCGTCCGCGCAACACCGCCGTCGGCCGGCCGCACCTATTTTCCTGCGATCTCCTTGCTTCGGGCCACCGACTGCATGGTAAGATACATTTCGCCGTAATCCTTCATGTTCTGCAACTCGGTGCGGAAGTTGTCGAGATGTTCCTCCTCGTCGGCCACCAGATTCTGGAACATGCGGTGAGTGATCGAATCGCCCGCCTCGGAGGCGATACGCGAATACTCGTTGTAAGAATCGATGGTCGACAGTTCGATCTTCATGGCGAAACCCAGCATTTCGCTCACGTCGGTAATACGGCGGGTCGGCTCGTGGGGATTCATGTCCACGTCGCCCTCCAGAAACATGATGCGCTCGGCCAGCATCTCGATATGGCGCATCTCGGCGATGGATACTTTGTGCAGATAGCGCGCCAGATACTCGTAACCCGCATCCTCCAGATGAACGTGGAAGTACATGTACTGCAACGAAGATGCTATCTCCTTGCGTACGGCATCGTTCAGCATGTCGATGCTCTTCTGATACTTGTTTTCGGTATTTTCCATAATGAAAAGATTTGGAACGTGTTCCGCAAAACGCATTCCAAATCCTCCCGTCAGTCTCCGCGCCGCGTGCCCGCACGACCACAGGCGACGTAACGGCGCCCTAACGCAGCTCCAGCGATATGCGGCACAACGCCTCGCCACCGCCGTTGCGGTACTCGCAGGCGCGTGCACCGTCGCGCATCTCGGCAAGCAGCGCCAGGCAATCGCCGTAACGCGCCTCGCGCATGAAGTTCATGTCCATGCGCACGGCATTCAGCCGCTCCAACACCTCGATAGGCAGCGTGTCGCACACGATGTCGATATAGCGCATGGTATTCATGTGGCGGTTGAAATCGATGTCGCTGTAAACCACCTTGTGGCTGGCAATCGGCTCGCTTTGCACGGCCGCTATGCGCCGCGGACGCTCGCACGGCGACGGGGCGTCCACCACGGCACCGTCGTGCATGCGCGCTATGGTGCTCAGGTCGGCAGGCATGCGGCTGCCGAAGTCGAGCATGCACCACTGCGACACGGCACGGCCGAACATGCGGCCCTCGTCGTCGGTAAGGGTGAAATTGCGGGTCGATGCCAGACGGTTGTAATCGCTGATCCAGGTGTGGAGCGTAAACTCGCTGTACTCGGCGGGCATGCAATCCAGCTCGACGCACATGCGCGAGAGCACCCATCCCAGATTGCGTTCGGCCAGCACGTCGATGCCGAAACCCCGTTTGTAGGCATCATCGCCCGCAGCTTCGAGGATAATGTCGCACATCGACGAGATAGACGCACGCTGCGTAAAGTCGACATGACTCGGATCGACCTTATATCGAAAAACACTTTTTTCCGTCATAACGTTTCGGATTTAGTCTTCGTGCAAATATACGAATTTTAGGCTTAACTTCGGATGCTGCCGCCAACTTTAGCCGCGCCGCCGTCAGCGCCCGAGGATCACGTAAACGGGCAGATGGTCGCTCGGACCGCCCGCGTACTCCGTTCCGCGGAAAGTAGGACGGGGCTCGCCACGTCGCGCGAGCATATAATCGCGGACAAATACGAATCCCTTGCGCTTGGAACCGTCGGCACGGCAAAGCCGCAGCGAACCCGCGGGACAGCGGACCAGATTGTCGGAGACCACGATGTTGTCGTAAAGATTCCGCCTGCGGTCATAGACGGTCGAGCCGCGGCCCGACCGTTTCACGGCAAGGAACGGGTTATAAAGATCGCCCGCCCGCAGTCGGGATTCGCGCCCCGCGGCACCAAGAACCTCGGCCACGGAGCGGTCGGAGGGGTTGTCGTTCATGTCGCCCATCACGACCACCCGCATTTCGGCGTCGGCCAGCCGCACCGAATCGACTATGGCGCGCACGCGGCGGGCGCACGCCTCACGCAGCGGAGCCGTGAACTCCACCCCGCCGCGCCGCGATGGCCAGTGCACGACCAGAAAGAAGATACGCTCACCGCACATGCAGCCCCACACGGCGAGATGGTCGCGGGTGCGGATATCGGCGTCACAGGCGGCACGGTAGGGACGGCTGCCCTCGACGGCGAAAATATCGGGACGGTATAAAAGCCCCACGTCGGCACCCCTCGGATCGGGCGAGTCGTAATGGCATACCGCATATCCCGCCGCCGCGACGGCGGGCTGCACAGCCAGATCCTCGAGAACACCGCGCGTCTCCGCCTCGGCGATCCCCACGACGGCAGGGAATCCGCCCGAACCAGACATGTCGGCTATAACGCGTGCGAGTCCCGCCAGCTTCGCGCGATACTTGGCCGTATTCCACTCGCGGTCGGCGAGCGGCAGCATATCCTCGTCGGCCGTATGCGGATCGTTTATCGTGTCGAAAAGGTTCTCGACATTATAGAACGCCACCACATGGTGGTCATGCGGAACCAGCGCCGCAGACTGCAAGCAGAAAGCGGCCGTCAGGAATATCGCAAATCGGAACACGCATCTCATAGGCAAACATTTCAGTTGTCCTTCGCGACGCGGAACAACACAATGGGATTGCCATCCTCGTCGGCCGCAACGCTGCGCAGAAGCGCTGTCGAGGCGCGTTCGGAGATGATGATCTTGGCCGCTATATCGCCCGCCTGCCGTACGTCGAATCCGCCTTCGCGCTCGGAGAATATCCAATACGCCTCGCGCTCGGGCGACAGACGCAGCTTGCCCGCTCCCGCGGCGACAGCCGTAAGATAGCCCCCGTCGGCGAAGCGGATATAGTAGCCGTTACGCTCGTCGGCAGCCTCCAGGGTCACTTCGGCCGCCGCCTCTCCGACGGGATAGACGGTGCCGTCGGCATCGGTGTCATAAACGACGGTATCGCCGTGCCCCGCCGAGGTGATGGCGCCCGAAGCCAGATGCAGAACGCTGCCCTGATAACCGCCCAGATAGTATCGTCCCGCAGAGAGCTGCGCAAGGGTCGTCACCGACAGGCCGTCCGAGGCGGGCGGCGTATCGGGTTCGTCGCCGTCGTCGGGCTTCGTCGCGAAATCGGCCACATCGGCAGGGCTTCGCGGATATATCACCACGCGTCCGTCGCGGACCATCACGATACCCGTAACGGAACCCTCGCGAACGAAGAACTCCCTGCCGACGAAATCGCGGGCAGCCGCGCATATGCCGACGTCGAAAACCGTTCCCGAGTCGGAAAACTCATGCACGGCATCCGCCGACGAACACCATATCCCGCCCGCAGCGGGGCGCGCCCCGCGCAGCGTGACCGTCATGCCGCAATAATCCGCCGATCGGGACGGATCGACCGCGATTGCCGCAACGCTACCGCCGTCTCCCGCGCTTTCGACCGTCACCCACTCTCCGTCGCCCGTGACGCAACGCATGCCGCCGCGATTGACGAGCATGGCTCTGCCCGCCCGCAGCGTAACCGCTACCCTGTCGCCGCACGTCACGCCGCACTCCCGCGGATCGACCGCATCGCCGACAAGACATATGCCGTCTCCCGCGTCGGCCGCATCGGCATCCGCCACGAAAAGGGTGCGCGGCGGATAGTTGCCCACACCCGCGTCGTTCTGCACCACGCCCTCGAAACTGATATCGCGCCCCTCGTCGGCCACGGCGCTGCCCTCCGAGGCGGGCATCGCCGCATTAAGCTCCGCGATGGTCATATGGCGAATCTCGGGATCGGAGGGACCGACGGGAATTTCGGGCTTCTCAGGCTCGGCCGTCACGCGCTGCACCGCATCGAACGAGCGGCGCATCTGCGAAAATTCGGGCATGCGGACCGTAACCACCGCACTGCGCGCACTCTCGGTCGGACCGACGGATACCCCGACCTCGGCATCGCCGCTCCCCTCCCGCAATGAAAAGGTTATCCACGATGCCTCGCAGTCGATCCGCCACACGCCGTTGCACGTTATGCGCACGGACGCTTCGCCGCCCGCCTCCGAAAAATTCATCGATGTTCCCGCCCCGTCCGCAAGCGCAATATCGAGCACAGGCAGGAGCTCCGTTTTCGAGGAACAGCCGAACAGAACCGCCGCAACGCAGGCGACGGCAACCGCACAAATCAACAGTCTCTTCATGAACAATCGGTTTTACAGGTGTAAGACATAGGGGCAGGTCTCAACAAATATAGCGATTTTACGCATAAAAAGAGCTGCAAGAGGCGTTATTTCAATAAAAAACGTGCCGACATCGGGGTGTCGGCACGCACGATTCAATGTTATATTGAAACTATCTGATACGATCCAATGATTTCACCAGCAGCTCATCCTTGAATATGGCGCGGATAGCGAAATAGTCGAGTATGATGCCCACCAAGGGAAATACGATGGCTATACGGAATCCCTGCGTATGGAACTCGAACTGCGAAAACAGTCGGTTGCTGAGGTAATAATATATGGCCATGAACACCGCCGAGCCGACCAGCAGAACCAGCTCCACCGCGCACAGACGGATTTGCAGCATGCGGTTCTTGTAGAGGAATATCGTCACCAGAGGCAAGACGGCGGCCAGCGCTACGACGATGCCCATATAGATAGTGGAGTGCGACATGCCGCCGCCCTTGAGCGCGAAAGCATAGAGCAGATACTCGTCGACCCCGCCCACGAAATAGGCCAGCGGAGTGAGACACGCCGTGAGCATCAACGCGGCCACGGCCAGAAGATAAAGCGACTGAATACGTTGTATCATAATAAATTGGTTTTATCGTTACAGTTGTGATTGCGTTTTATCGACATCGCTCGGCGATGTCGGCAGTTCGCCGCCGCCCCACGCGGCGGACTGCTGCTTCGCGCACTCCTGCCGCCGTCGGCGAACAGCCCGTAGGATGGTTCCGAGAACGGCATGCCTACCTTATCGTCCTGTCGATCATATAGTTGTTTCGGTCGGGCGAGCGACGGTTGATGAGTTCGCCCAAAAAACCCGCCAAAAACAGCTGCACACCAAGTATGACGGCCAGTATGGCCACGAAAAAGAGCGGCTGGTCGGTAACGGCGCGTATCGGCAGGCCGTGAGCCTGCTTGTAGAGCTTGGCGGCGATCACCCACACGGTCGTAAAGCCGCCCAGCAGAAACATCGCGGTACCCAGACTGCCGAAGAAATACATAGGCGACCGTCCGAAATGCGACATGAACGACACGGTGATGAGATCGAGATAGCCTTTCACCATACGCTCCATGCCGAACTTCGACACCCCGTACTTGCGTTCGTGGTGGTGCACCTCCTTCTCGCCTATGCGGCCGAAACCCGCATGCTTGGCCAGAATGGGAATGTAGCGGTGCATCTCGCCGTAGACCTCGATGGATTTCACCACCCGACGGCGGTAGGCCTTCAGCCCGCAATTGAAATCGTGGAGCCTAATGCCCGACACCAGCCGTGCCGTAAAGTTGAAAAACTTGCTCGGCAGACGCTTGCCCGCGGGATCATAGCGCTTGCGCTTCCATCCCGACACCAGATCGTAGCCCTCGTCGAGAATCATGCGGCGCATGGGCGGGATCTCGTCGGGCGAGTCCTGCAAATCGGCGTCCATGGTGAACACCACCTCGCCCCGCGCCTCGGCGAAACCGCAGTAGATGGCGGCCGATTTACCGTAGTTGCGTGCGAACCGAATAGCCCGCAGCGACGGATAGTCGGCGCTCAACCGCTCGATCTCGTCCCACGAACCGTCCCGCGAACCGTCGTCGACCATCACTATCTCGTACGACAAGCCGTTCTCGCGCGCCACGCGGTCGATCCACGCCGTCAATTCGCCGAGCGATTCCCGCTCGTTGTATAGCGGCACCACCACCGATATGTCCAAGCCCGTCTCCATCGTCTGCGATTACTCCTCGTCCGCCGAATCGAACATGTCAGGTTCGCGCTTCGTGCCTATGGAGATGAACAGACCGTAGAAACCGTAGCCGAGCACTCCGCCCACGACGTTAGTCAGCAGAACCGCAACAGGCGAGAAGAGCATGGCGCGATACATCTTGGAAATGCTCGCCATAGAGGTGTTGTCGATCACGCCCGTCTGCGAATAGGCCGTAATCGCGGTGTTGTACACATCCTCGTAATTGGTGACGAAAAAGAAGTTGCTCGCCAGAATCTGCCATGCGCCCGTCACGATGCCCGCGAAGATACCCATGGCGGCGATGAATCCCAGGCTCTGACCGTAGGTGAAGCCCTCGTTGCCGAAGCTCTTGGCGCGGCGGCTCGTGAAGTGCCACAACAGGTAGACCGTAATCACGAAACCTGCCAGACCGAATACGAATCCCGCCGAGGGGATCAACATCTTGAACAGCTCGATAGCCACATTGACCAAACCGACGATGGCACCGCATCGCGAAGCCTCGTTCCAAAAAGAATTTCTTGCCATAATTATTTTTTATTTCCGTTATATGCTCTCCGTTCGCGCCGTCGCGGCAAAAATCCCGACACGCCGCACTGCAAATTTACTAATAATACCTCATTCCGTCAAGACGTCACTTGATCTTGCGCTTGTTCAGCTCGTTCCGGTAGGCACGCGCGTTGGCGTTGTGCTCCGACAGATTGCGGGCGAAGTTGTGGTAGCCGTCGAACGTGGGCCGCGCGCAGAAGAATATGTAGTCGTGGTCCTCGTAGTTCAACACGGCATCGATGGCGGCCGTGCTCGGCATGCAGATCGGCGAAGGCGGCAGCCCGCGGTGCAGGTAAGTGTTGTAGGGCGACTCGTACTTCAGATGACGGTAGAGAATGCGCCGCAGGCCGAAATCCTGCATGGCGTATTTTATTGTCGGGTCGGCCTGCAAGGGGATTCCCTTTCGCAGGCGGTTGATATATACGCCCGCAATGCGGGGCATCTCGTCCGTCTTGCGGGTTTCCTCGTACACGATGGAGGCCAGCGTGGCCACCTCCACGCGGTTCAGGCCGCTGCGCTTGCGTTTCTCGTCGCGGCCCGACGCGCTCCAGAACTTCTTGTACTCCTTGTACATACGATCCACGAAATCCTCGGGCTTCACCGTCCAGTAGAATTCATATGTGTCGGGCAGGAAGATCGAGAACATGGTGAGCGGATTCGAGAACCCGAGGCGCTCGGCCAGAGCGTTGTCGGTAAAGGTCGATACCAGCTGCACCGAATCGGCTTCGAGCTGTTTAGCCAGCTTGCCCGCCAGCTGCGCGGGGGTTTTCACGTTGTTCATCGTGACCTTGACGGGCGTCTGCAAACCCAGTTTCAGCATACGCACCACCTCGATCACGCTCATGCCTTCCTCCAGCACGTAATGGCCCGACTTGAAGGTCTCGGCCAGATTAAGACGCTCGGCATAGACGTCGTAGGCCCACTTGTGCTTTATATACATGTCGACCGAATCGGCCAGCGACTCGTAGGGGTCGGCCGAACGCACGAAAAGGCTGTGACGCTCGCGGACGCAATTGCCGTAAAACGCGTCGTAGCACCACAACGCCGCACCGACCAGAACGGCGAAGACAACAATCAGAGGTATAATTATCTTTTTCATCCGAAACTACGTTATATCCTGCAAATATACTATTTGCGCGCCAAATTGCAAAAGCGGCCGAGCGAATAAAAGCAACAATTTATCGGTCGGCTATTGCCGATTACATTTTTTTTTCTACCTTTGCGCTCGGGTAAGTCTTATACGACCAGCTCCTACAGAATCCCCCAGGTGTGGAAGCAAGCAAGGGTATGTGGTTGTAGCGGTGC